>Ga0206922_1002_pt1:110000-120317 | contig 120317 bp, 78 predicted proteins | sample Alteio_BWOrgHeat_63_FD_152976 | JGI IMG/M metagenome (GOLD analysis project Ga0206922, IMG submission 152976) | Enriched cells from forest soil in Barre Woods Harvard Forest LTER site, Petersham, Massachusetts, United States -... | ecosystem: Environmental > Terrestrial > Soil >... | reverse complement strand
TTCCGTATTCAGATCAGCCGGTTCAGCTTTCTTATCATTTCAACAACCTCACCATATCTTTTACTGTCGTCGATCTTTCGGATGGGCCGGCAAATGACTATTATTACAGGTTTGATAATAAAAAAGAGTGGATTGCTTTAGGCCATCAGCGGCAAATAAATTTTTATAATCTTTCGCCCGGCAGCTATATTTTTCATGTTAAAGCTAGAGGAATCAACGGCTTATGGACTTTAGATGAGGCCACACTTTCCTTTATGATAGCAACACCATTCTGGAGAACCTGGTGGTTTATTTTTATCTCGATCGCTGTGGTTTTTAATGTAGGGTGGCTATTGTACCGGTATCGTATCCGGCAACTGCTGAGTATTCAAAAAGTAAGGAACAAAATAGCTACAGACCTGCATGATGATATTGGTTCAACATTAACCAATATTAATATACTTGCCGAGTTAAGTTCAGCCAGTATAAACGATAAACCAAAAGTGTCTGATTTTCTTCATCGTATATCTGAGGAAGTAAATGCAACGAGCGAATCTTTGGATGATATAGTTTGGAGTATTAATACCAATAATGACAGTTTTAATGAAATGGCTGCACGTATGCGCCGTTATACAGCCGACCTGTTTGAATCGGCCGGGATAAAGTACGATATTTTATTTGATGATAAGCTGGCTGATAAAAAATTGCAAATGGAACAACGCCGGGATATATATCTCATTTTTAAGGAGGCTATAAATAATATTTACAAACATGCTGACGCAAAACAGGTAAAAGCATCATTGTATTTGCATGACAGAAAGCTTGTTATGAATATACAGGATGATGGTAAAGGATTTGATATAAAATTGCCAACAGACAGAAATGGATTGAAGAATATGAGGGCAAGAGCCCAAAAGTGGAAAGGCAGTTGTAATATAATTTCATCACCTTCAGGCGAAACAACTGTTAGAATTACGATCACGGTTTAAGTAGTATCACTCAAATGAGGTATATACTATTTATTTTAATACCTGTAACTTTAACCATAATGCCCATAAGAGTACTTTTATTTGAGGATAACAATAAGTTAAGAGAATCTCTTTCTTATCTTATTGACAATGCCGAAGGCTTTACGGTTGCAGGTGATTACAGTAACTGCAATGACGCTTTCAACATTACCAGGGATATAAAGCCCGATGTAATATTAATGGACATAGATATGCCGGGACACAGCGGTATAGAGGGGGTTGCAATGGTTAAAGAAGCAAATCCCGCTACAGCTGTTATAATGTACACTGTGTTTGAAGATGATGATAAATTATTCCAGTGCCTGTGTGCCGGCGCTAACGGCTACCTGTTAAAAAAAACCCCTCCGGGCAAATTATTTGACGCAATACACGATGTAATGAATGGGGGAGCCCCCATGTCGCCAAATATTGCACGCAAAGTGCTTGCTACCTTCCAGCACAAGAGCCAGGCGAATGAATATAACCTTTCCCCAAGGGAAATAGAAGTGCTGCAACTGCTAACCAAAGGGTATAGCATAAAAATGATAACCTCCGAGTTGGGGATGGCATTTGATACCGGGCGGTCCCATCTTAAAAATATTTATCAGAAATTGCATGTGAATTGTGGAAAGGAGGCCATAGCCAAGGCTTTGAAAGAAAGAATATTGTAAAAGAGAGTCTCCCGGCCTTCTGCCTTATTATGCCGGTTAATGCAGGCATGTAGCTCCTGTTCAGCCAATCATCATCTATCCACTACAATTTGACTTTAGTTTGTATCTTCAATGCTAAATCAAAACTTTCTTTTCCAGTGAATAGAAGAAATTTTCTCAAAAACGGTTCGGGGGCAAGCCTGGCTATAACAGCGATTGCGCTTGCCGGATGCAATGCACCAACCGCCGATACTGCAAAAAAGAACAGTGAAGCCTCAGCACAAACGCCTGATGCTAACGATTTTGCCCTAAACGAGGTAACCATTGACTTGCTGCAGCAAAAAATGAAAAGTGGCGAATACACTTCGCGCTCAATAACAGAAATGTATTTAAAACGGATTGAAGCCATTGATAAAAATGGCCCAAAGCTTAACTCGGTGATAGAATTAAACCCCGACGCACTAACTATTGCTGATAGCATGGATAATGAGCGAAAGGCAGGTAAAGTACGTGGCCCTCTGCATGGCATACCAATTTTAATAAAAGATAACATTACCACAGGGGATAAAATGATGACCACCGCTGGCAGCCTGGCACTGGAAGGCCATGTGGCAACAAAGGATGCGTTTATTGTAAAACAATTAAGGGACGCGGGTGCTGTGTTGCTTGGTAAAACCAACTTAAGTGAATGGGCTAATTTCCGGTCGTCACGATCTACAAGCGGGTGGAGCAGCAGGGGAGGGCAAACAAAAAACCCCTGCATATTAAACCGTAACCCATCAGGCTCAAGTTCGGGCAGCGGGGCGGCAGTAGCTGCCAACCTTTGTGCTGTGGCAATTGGCACGGAAACGGATGGTTCGGTTATTTCTCCATCTTCTTTTTGTGGCATTGTTGGTATTAAGCCAACCGTAGGCTTGTTAAGCCGCAGCGGCATTATACCTATTTCAAAAACACAGGATACTGCCGGCCCAATGGCGAGAACGGTGAAAGATGCGGCCATTTTATTGGGTGCATTGACTGGTGTGGATGTGGAAGATGCGGTTACTAATGAAAGTAATGGAAAAACAGAAAAAGACTATACAAAATTTCTTGACGCAAACGGACTGAAAGGAAAAAGGATTGGTATAGAAAAATCATTTCTTAAGGGGCACGAGGGTGTAGTTGCATTATATAACCAGGCAATAGATATCTTAAAAAAACAGGGTGCTATTGTAATTGAAGTAGAATTACGCAAAGCGCTGGATAAAATTGGTAATGCTGAGTTCATTGTATTGCAATACGAGTTTAAAGATGGGTTGAATAAATACCTCGCGGGCACCAACGCCAAAGCAAAGACCCTTGCAGACGTTATTGCTTACAACAGTGCCAACGAAGCAAAGGCAATGCCTTATTTTAAACAGGAAACATTAATAAGCAGCAATGCAAAAGGCGGCCTGAACAGCAAGGAGTACACTGATGCGTTGGCAAAAACAACTGGCACCCGCAAGATCATTGATGATATGATGAAGCAAAATAAATTAGATGCAATCTGTGGTACCAGCACAGGGCCGGCCTGTTGCACAGACCTTATAACCGGTGATTATGATACAGGATTTTATTTTTGCCCGCCTGCCGCAATGGCCGGCTACCCGCATATTACCGTACCCATGGGTACCGTATTCGACCTGCCGGTAGGGTTTTCTTTTTGCGGTACCGCTTATAGCGAAGGTCCGTTATTAACGTTGGCCTATGCCTTTGAACAGGCATCTAAAAAAAGAGTGCCACCAAAGTTTTTGAAGAATTTTGAGGGATAGGGATTTTTACCACATAGACTCATAGGAAACATAGAAACACATAGAAAACTTAGTTAAGTTATATCTTAACTATTGATCTATCCTTAACCTTCTTTGTGCCCTAATTTTTACCATAGTTGTTATGTTCCTCATTTTTTTTGATTTCTATGTGCCCCTATGTTTTCTAATGTGGCTATGTGGTGAGAAAAATCTATGTGGCGTACTTCTTACTTCAGCTTCGCATCCAAATAAGCAATTTCTTCCTTTATTGCTTTGGCATTGTTACCTGCCGATTTTTTTGAAGCGCTTTTCTTATCTTTCAAATCCCCGAGGGCATTCGTTATTTCATCAGTTAGCTCCTGCCCGTAAGCGGTAGCCTTGTTGCGAAAGTTGATAACAGTATCTACGCCCTTTTTAAAATTGGGTACGTTGTTTACATTATTAAGATAGGTGATAAAATTAAACACTTCATTGAACTTTTTAGTTATTGGTGCGCCTGCAAACCTGTTATACATCTCATCAAAATCCGCATCTGTTTTTGCTGTTAATTCTACCTCTTCTATTGTGTTTTCCAAATCGCCCCTGGCGTCTTTTTTCAATTCCGGCAATAAAGCTATGGCCTTCGCATCATCAATAGCGTCCAGCGCACCAAGTGCGGCACCTGCAATGCTGTAGGAAGAATCTTTTGTTGCCGCAACAAAAAAATCTTCGTAAGATTTATTTTTCAGGTCACCCATGAGATCTATCGCGCTCGCTTTAACCAGGGTACTGGTGTCAGTTTTGGCCATCGCTTCAACCTTTGCAATGAATGATTTATCAAGTTTTCCTGCTTTTAAGCTTGAAAGAATATGTTTTCGTAAAAGTGGCCTTTGATCATTAAATGCATACATCAGCAGGGCTTTAGCGGAATCATTCTCAAAATGGTCAAGGCAAAAATCTACGGCCTCCCTTCTGTCCACATAATTTGTTGCATGCTTATATTGATAAGCAAATTCATCAAGCCCTTTATGGTCTTCTTTATTAGCTAATAAAGTCTTATCTGCATCAACATTTATAAGGTCAGGTCTTGATTTCACCGGAAAGGAGAACGTATCATTTCTATTGTTTATCCAAACATCGTATCGCTTTTTATCTGCACCCTGGTAAACATCTATTGCCAATGGCATGCTGAATATTTTATTGATTTCTTGTTTTTGGTTGATGAACACTTTTTCTGTTTGCGTCGCTGCATTGTATTGATAGCTTATATCAAGATCGGGCTGTCCGCTGCCATAATACCATTCGTTAAAAAACCAGTTAAGGTCACGGCCGCTAACCTGTTCAAGCGCCAGCCGCAGTTGTTGCGCTTCGCCGGTGCCAAATTTGTTGGTGGCCAGGTACAAATTAAGCCCTTTAAAAAAAGCGTCGTCACCTAAATAATGCCGGAGCATATTCAGTATCCTTCCGCCTTTTTGATAGCTTACCGCATCAAAAGGATCCTCCTTATCACGGTAATAAAACCGTACAAGGTCTTTATCATCGTCGCCGGAGTTTAAGTACTCGCCCATCGCCTTATAATTGTACTCATCTGCATTGTCCTTACCATATTTATACTCCCTCCATAAATACTCGCTGTAGTCTGCAAAGCTTTCATTCATGGTTATATTGCTCCAGCTTTCGCAGGTTACCAGGTCGCCAAACCAATGGTGAAACAATTCATGGGAAACATAGTCCTCATATTTATTTCCATCCGTTAACTCCCGCGCATTTTGCTGCAGGGCATCAGTGTGCAGGGTGGCTGTTGTATTTTCCATGGCCCCGCTTACATAATCGCGGCCTGTTATCTGGTCATATTTCGGCCAGGGGTATTCATAGTTAAGCCTCTCTGAAAAGAATTTCATCATCTCAGGCGTCAGCCCAAAAATTTTCCTTGCAACGGGCGCATATTCTTTCTCAACATAATAATTCACTTCCTTGCCTTTGTATGTGTCTTTAACAATGGCATAATCACCTACACCCATAAAAAATAAATATGGAGCATTGGGCATATCTAATTTCCATGTATCTGCGCGCGTACCATCCGCATTTTTTTTCTGGTTTATAAGAAGGCCGTTACTAAGCGTAACATATTTATCCGGAACCGTCATGGTGATCTCTTCCGTGGTTTTCTGATTTGGCTTGTCAATCGTGGGAAACCATACGCTGTTTGATTCGGTTTCGCCCTGTGTCCATATTTGGGTAGGCTTATCTTTATCTTCACCTTTAGGGTTAATAAAGTACAATCCTTTATCGTCGGTTATAGCCGCACTTCCGGCTGATCTATATTCATTCGGTTTTGATACATAGTCAATATAGATCGTATATTTTTCGTCTTCTTTGTAGGTTTTGTCAAGGGTTATAAAAAGTATGGAACTATCATAATCATAATGAAGAGGGGTTCTTTTTCCATCTTTTACTAAAGACACTTCGTTTATATTCATTCCTTTTGCGTCAAGAGAGAGTGAGTCTGTTGCATAAAAATGCGGATGAAGGGTAACCCATTCTTTGCCGTACATATAGGCTTTATCGTAATCAAACTTTACATCAAGTTTCGTATCAACCAGGTCGTTGATCTTTGTTGCAGATGCACGGTATATTTTCTTCCAGGATTGATCTCTGCTTGCTGTAACAACAACCTGTGCAATGGTTGTATAGCCGGTTAAAATAAAAAGAACAGGCAATAATCTCTTCATGCGTCTTTTTTTGCGGGTAAATTTAGCAATGTGCGAATTTCTTTTAATAAATACTTTATAAAAGGTTAAAATGGTATAATTGTAGATATACTAAAACATAAAAATTCGTTGATAGTTCAGTTTAAGTGAGATTTTCGAGTATGGTTGAACATGGGAAATTGAAGCCTTTTTACTGTAGTTTTGTTTAAATAATGGTTTGAATGAAAAAAATAGTTTTTGTGCGCCTGTTTGTTTTTATGGTGGGGGTGATTATTGCAACCAAGGTTTCGGCGCAACATTTCATTGTTATTCAGTCTGATGAAAAGCAACCGTTTACCGCACAGATAAACGGCATTTCCTTCAATTCGGCAAAAAATGGAAATTTGCGTATATCTGATGTAGCGGCAGGTAACTACAATTTAATTATAAGTTTTACAGGTAATAAATATCCGCCTCAAAATTTTACATGCACAATTGATAAAAATGATGAAACGTATGCTTTAAGAAATTTAAAAGAGGGGTGGGTATTAAAGAATATAAAAAACAACCAGGTAATAAGGCCGTCAAATGCTCTTGCACAGGGTACAACGGAAAACCCTGAACCGCCGGTAATAAACGTATTTGCTCAAATGCTTGCCCAGGTTGTGAATGACCCAGATCTTTTAAAGCCCACTGTTTGGGTAATAAATACGCATGTTAATATATTAGACTCTAATGTAAATGAAAACGCTGCCCTTGGCCAAACCGACGATACAGTGCCTTATCAACCATCTACTGCCGGCGTAATAAAAGCATCTGAAACACCTGTTAAAGAAGGCACCGAAATGGTATTTGTAGACTTTAATTCCACGGGGGGAGATACCATTCATGTTATAATACCCTCAACAGAAAATGCAGGCAGCAGCGGCGATTCTTCCGTATCTCCCCAGGCAAATAAGGTAACAGGCGAAGTTAATAATAATGATACCTCATTAAGTAAGCAAACTTTACCTGTAACAGATACAGTTGCTGCCAATATGAATAATATTCCTATTGTAAACAAGAAGGCTGACGTTGTTAATAATACTTCACTTGCTGTTGATACACCAGGCAATAAACAATACAGTAATCCTTTCTTTAGCCAGGCTGACGGCTCGAAAAAAAGTGTTGACAATTCTTCAGTAACGCAGGATTCAACATCAACAATCCAACCTTTAAGCGATAATACGCTTAAAGCCATGGTTAAGGAGGATTGCAAGAAGATGATGACCGATGCTGACCAGGAAAAACTAAAGCACAGAATATATCTTGAAACAGATGTAACCAAAGCTATTGCGCAAACAAAAAAATTCCTGGATGGCAGGTGCATTAATACTGCACAGGTTAAAGAACTTGCAAGTTTTTTTCTAAGTGATGACGACAGGTTTAATTTTTTGCAGGCGGTTTATCCTTTTGTATATGATTATGGTAATTTTGGCTCGTTAGCGTCTTATATGATTGACAATAAATACAAAGTCCTGTTTAGGGCAATGCTAAAATAAACCCTGCCATGCCCCGTTATTTTCTGGAAGTTTGTTACAAAGGCACACATTATAGCGGTTTTCAACTGCAGGAAAACGCAGTAAGCATACAATATGAAGTGGAGAAAGCGTTGAATATTTTTTTTCACCTTCCCCCGGCTGAATTAGGGAATCCTAAAGGCAGGACAGGCGTAAAACTCTTCGTTTCTTCCCGTACAGATACGGGTGTGCACGCATTGCAAAATTTCTTTCATTTTGATACTGACTTTGTTTTCACCCCAAAGCATATATATAATTTAAACTCATTGTTGCCGGGTGATATTGCTGTTGTTAATATTTACCCTGTTAGTGCAGATGCACATTGCCGCTTTGATGCCATATCCAGGGAATACAAATATTATACTTATCAAAAAAAGGATCCTTTTCTTGCAGACAGGGCTTATTATTATCCCTTTAAACCCGATATAAACAAATTGAATGAATTGGCGGCATTAATAATAGGGGAGGCGGATTTTTCGGCTTTTTCAAAGCGCAAAACCAAAGTAAAAACCTTTACCTGTACTATTCATCACTCAATATGGCGGGAAGAAGATGGCTGCCTTGTTTATTACGTTAAGGGCAACCGCTTTTTAAGAGGCATGGTAAAAGGATTAGTGGGCACTATGCTTAAAGTTGCAAAAACTGATAACTATACCGGCAATTTCAAAAATATTATTGCTTCAAAAGATTGTACGCAGACCGATTTTTCCGCCCCTTCACACGGGTTATTTTTGGCGAAAGTTAATTACAGGGATGGGTATTTTGAGGGGGGGCATTATTTGTCCCTAATCTAAGTTAATATTATCTTTGACAGGAATGTTTGCAGGATGAAAATCAAAGAAATTATTAAAATTATTGAAACTGACGGATGGTATTATACAAGACAAAGCGGAAGTCATAGACAATTTAAGCATCCAGTTAAAAAAGGAACAGTGACAGTTGCGGGGAAACCCAGTGATGATTTAGACAAAGGAACACAAAATAGTATTTTGAGGCAAGCGGGGTTGAAATAATTGGTTAAATTTTAATTATAAAGAAGCTATGGAAAAGTATATTGTGGTGATTGAAAAAGCGAAAAATAATTATTCAGCTTTTTCGCCTGATGTGTTGGGGTGTATTGCAACAGGTGCCACTGTAGAGGAAACATTATCTGAAATGCGGGATGCGTTGCAAATGCATTTTGAGGCTATTATGGATGATGGAGAAGATATACCTCAACCCAAAGGCCTTGCTTACCATATTGCCAATAATGTTTTTAAACCTGGCGAGATTGCGGATGAATATTTTATAACAGAAATAGAAATGCCTGTTCAACAACATGCCTGATGTTGGTATCGCAGATTTTTGGGTTTCCGAAAGCAGGCTGTTTTTATTTCAAGTTAATTACAGCAAAGGCTACTTGCAAAATGGTTTGGTATAGCTGCTTTGCTTAGTTACAGCCGCGGATAAACAATGCGTGATATGTTAACAGGCCAGTGTTAATAAAAATGAGGATAATTTTTTTGATTCCTGAAACCCTTATCCAGCTTGTATTTCAGCTATTAGTGTCAATTTAACTTTTAAAAACATTTGCCAGTAAAGTTTTCACCCTTATCTTTGCACCCGCTTAAGAAAAAAGCATTGCTCTTTTAAAGGATAAGAAAAGAAAAAGGTAAAAGATTTTTAAAGAAAAATTTGGTACTGAAAAATTCACTCTTATCTTTGCACCCCGCTTCAAAAAAACGAAGCAAGATCATTGAAACATAAGGCGTTACAAATTAAATTCAAAAGTATTTTGAATGATGTGTAAAGCGTCTTATATTTGCAGCCCGAATAAACTTTTTTGCAGTTCGGGTAAAATAAAAAGTTCTTCGAAAGCGCTGAAAATAAATTCAGAAAGATTTGGTGAAACGAAAAACTCCCTTACCTTTGCAAACCCAAATAAAAAGGGACGGGTTTAAAGCAGAAGTTCTTAAAAAATAAGATGTTACGTAAAGGCGGTAAAAAAGGTTCAACTCCTTAAACATCACAGTAGTTCTTAAATTCCCTTTAGGAATAAGGGCTCAAGTTCTTTGAAAGATTGGAAGCAACAGTACGTAAATTGTCCGATGCAAATCGGATGTCTACGGTAAGATTAAGAGCGTACACAAAATTAAATCAGACGTTAATTTCGATTTATTGAGATTGATAGTCAGATCAAACAACATTTACAATGGAGAGTTTGATCCTGGCTCAGGATGAACGCTAGCGGCAGGCTTAATACATGCAAGTCGAGGGGCAGCACAAATAGCAATATTGGGTGGCGACCGGCAAACGGGTGCGTAACACGTACACAACTTTCCGTTAAGTGGGGCATAGCCCGGGGAAACCCGGATTAATACCCCGTAATATATAGAAAAGGCATCTTTTTTATATTATAGGCTTCGGCCGCTTGATGATGGGTGTGCGGCTGATTAGGTAGTTGGCGGGGTAACGGCCCACCAAGCCTTCGATCAGTAGCTGATGTGAGAGCATGATCAGCCACACGGGCACTGAGACACGGGCCCGACTCCTACGGGAGGCAGCAGTAAGGAATATTGGTCAATGGGCGAAAGCCTGAACCAGCCATGCCGCGTGGAGGATGAAGGTCCTCTGGATTGTAAACTTCTTTTATTTGGGACGAAAAAAGGGAATTCTTTCTCACTTGACGGTACCAGATGAAT
>Ga0206922_1002_pt1:0-107500 | contig 120317 bp, 78 predicted proteins | sample Alteio_BWOrgHeat_63_FD_152976 | JGI IMG/M metagenome (GOLD analysis project Ga0206922, IMG submission 152976) | Enriched cells from forest soil in Barre Woods Harvard Forest LTER site, Petersham, Massachusetts, United States -... | ecosystem: Environmental > Terrestrial > Soil > Temperate... | reverse complement strand
GTGGGGGCAGACGCGAAACTTTGTGATCTATCCATGGGCAGGTTGAAGGTGGAGTAACATCTACTGGAGGACCGAACCCGTTAACGTTGAAAAGTTCTGGGATGACCTGTGGATAGGGGTGAAAGGCCAATCAAACTGAGAGATAGCTCGTTCTCCCCGAAATGTTTTTAGGAACAGCCTCGGATATAAAGAAGTATGATAGAGGTAGAGCTACTGATTGGGCTAGGGGGCTTCACCGCCTACCAAACCCTGACAAACTCCGAATGCTATCATATATCTCCGGGAGTGAGGCTGCGGGCGCTAAGGTCCGTGGCCGAGAGGGAAATAACCCAGATTAGCAACTAAGGTCCCTAATACGTAGTTAAGTTGATCAAACGAGGTGAGACTTCTATAACAGCCAGGATGTTTGCTTGGAAGCAGCAATTCATTTAAAGAGTGCGTAACAGCTCACTGGTCGAGAGGTCTTGCGCGGAAAATAATCGGGCATCAAACTACGAACCGAAGTTCTAAGATAGTTCACCTTGCGTGAATCATCGGTAGGGGAGCATTGAAACAACATAGAAGCTGATGGGCGACCATTGGTGGAGTGGTTTCAAAAGAAAATGTAGGCATAAGTAACGATAATTAAAGTGAAAAACTTTAACGCCAAAAGTCTAAGGGTTCCTGATCAACGTTAATCGGATCAGGGTTAGTCTGGTCCTTAGGAAAACCCGAAAGGGGCATCTGATGGAAAAAAGGTTAATATTCCTTTACCTGCTATACATTAAAAGTGACGGAGAATGCTAGCAACATAAGCTGACGGAATAGCTGAGCCGAGCCTTCGGGCAAAGCGTAGTTGTAAAAGTTCTTCCAAGAAAAGCGAGTATAGCAGCCAGTACCGCAAACCGACACAGGTAGACGGGATGAGTATTCTAAGGCGCTCGGGTGAGCCGTGGAGAAGGAACTAGGCAAATTGTGGCTGTAACTTCGGGATAAAGCCATCCCGACGCAAGTCGGGATTCAAGAAAATGGTTCAACCAACTGTTTAACAAAAACACAGGGCCCTGCAAAATCGAAAGATGACGTATAGAGCCTGAAACCTGCCCGGTGCCGGAAGGTTAAGGAAGGGTGTTCGGCGCAAGCCAAAGCTCCTGACTGAAGCCCCGGTAAACGGCGGCCGTAACTATAACGGTCCTAAGGTAGCGAAATTCCTTGTCGGGTAAGTTCCGACCTGCACGAATGGTCTAATGAGTTGAACACTGTCTCCTCCACGAGCCCGGTGAAATTGTAGTATCGGTGAAGATGCCGGTTACCCGCCACGGGACGGAAAGACCCCGTGAACCTTCACTACAACTTTGCATTGATTTTGAGCAACAAATGTGTAGGATAGTTGGGAGACTATGAAGCAGTGTCGCCAGGCATTGTGGAGTCAACGTTGAAATACCAACCTTTTGTTGCTTAGAACCTAATCCCCTGCGGGAAACAGTGCATGGTGGGTAGTTTGACTGGGGTGGTCGCCTCCTAAAAAGTAACGGAGGCTCGCAAAGGTACCCTCAATACGGTTGGTAATCGTATATAGAGCGCATTAGTATAAGGGTGCTTGACTGTGAGGCAAACACGCCGAGCAGGTGCGAAAGCAGGCTAAAGTGATCCGGTGGTTCTGTATGGAAGGGCCATCGCTCAAAGGATAAAAGGTACTCCGGGGATAACAGGCTGATCTTACCCAAGAGCTCATATCGACGGTAAGGTTTGGCACCTCGATGTCGGTTCGTCACATCCTGGGGCTGGAGAAGGTCCCAAGGGTTCGGCTGTTCGCCGATTAAAGTGGCACGTGAACTGGGTTCAGAACGTCGCAAGACAGTTCGGTCCCTATCTGTGGTGGGCGCTAGTAAATTGAGAGGACATGACCTTAGTACGAGAGGACCGGGTCGTATGTACCGCTGGTGTATCGGTTGTGCCGCCAGGTGCAATGCCGAGTAGCTATGTACAGCAAGGATAAACGCTGAAAGCATCTAAGCGTGAAACCTTCCTCAAGATGAGTTTACTTTTAAGGGCCGTCAAAGACTATGACGTTGATAGGCTATAGGTGTAAAGATGGTAACATCAAAGCCAAGTAGTACTAATTGCCCGTAAGCTTTAATTTTTTTTTACTCTTTGATTCTTGCAATCCCAATATGACTTTATTGTAAATCCCAAAATAAAAATCACAAGTCCAATAAAGTAAATCCCAAATAACAAATCCCAAAGTCCAATACCTGCGAAGGGTTTAATTGGAATTTGGTGCTTAAAATTTGGTGCTTTTTTTTTGAATTTGGATTTTAAAATTTGGAATTTTATCTTTTTATGGTGGTTATTCCGGGGGTGTTCACCTCTTCCCTTTCCGAACAGAGAAGTTAAGTCCCCCATGGCCGATGGTACTGCAAAAAAATGCGGGAGAGTAGGTAGCTGCCATATTTATTCTGCCCTGTAGTGCAAACTACGGGGCTTTTTTTTGCCTGTAACTAAATACGGATGACATCCTTTGGAAGGATGTCATCCGTTACTGGCACTTAAAAACAGCCTTTTTTAGGTTTAACCAGAATTTAAAACTTATTTGGAATAATTAGTCGTATGATTGTATAAGGTAATTGTATTTTTACCACTAAATATAAACTTAAATGAAGCTTTTTGTAGCAGGCTTACCCGGCGATTTTGATGATGTTGATCTAAAGGAAATGTTCGAACTGTATGGAGAAGTTGCATCTGCCAAACTAATTGTTGACCGGGAAACCGGTAAGAGTAAAGGTTTTGGTTTTGTTGATATGCCGGATAAGAACGAAGCCCTGCAAACAATAGAAACCCTGGATGGGGCCGGCATTAAAGGGAAAAAAATATCTGTAAAGAAAGCAGAAGAACAGCAAAGAGGCGGTGGTGGCGGTGGTGGAAGAAATGATGGCGGCGGCGGAAACCGCTGGAACGACGATAACCGTTTTAACAGAAGGTAGGCGAATTTCTTTACCGGTTTTTTCTTTTAATGAAATTTTTTTTCAATCCGTGATCAGTCATCTACCTGCTCGCCTATTGCAACCTATGCCATAAAATAAGCCTTTCACCGCTCAGTTATTTTCCATTTCTTTCTTTATGCTTCGGTTTGCGGGTGCAGCCAGCGCTTTTTCAAGTTTTAAGAAAGCACTTTCCCATCCCTTTACATAGTTGTGTGCCGATGCAGTACCAACATTGGCATGGGTAAACTGCATCTGTGTAATATTACCTTCAGGCGGCAGCGCCACCGTAACAAAAGATGTTACCCCCGGTTCACTTTTCCACATCCAGCTAAAAGATAACCTGCTAAACTCCTGTACATCTTTGTATTCGCCGCTGCAGGTATGTTCTGCGCCGTCGCCATTACAAAAGGTAATTTCAAAATGGCCGCCGGGCTGTACATCTAACTCCGCTTTTAATCCCCAGCCGTTTGGGTCCGATCCAAACCATTTTAGTATTGTAGCAGGGTCAGTCCATGCCCGCCATATATCTTTAACAGGAGCATTAATTTTCTTTTCAATATGTATGGAATCGTTGCTTATTGTTTCCATGTTTTGTTATATGATTATATGACGCAGTATTTAATATTAAGTGCTGTTTTTTGATGGTGCCTATATTTTAAATTTTCATATACTGTCAAGGCACTTAATACAAAAATGCAATTACCATAAATTTCGTATCTGCTTTTAAAGGCAATAGTTCGCCCAGGTTATTTTCAATATTATCAACCAAAGCGCAGGTAACGATTAATTCATTATTGCCATTATATATAATTCGATAAAAGCGATACCTGGAAAAGGAAAACTTCCCTGTTCTTCTCCCATAAGAGAAAACAGCCTGAACACCTGTAATATCGTCAAAAGAAATTTTTAAATCAATATCCTTTGCTTTATAATAAAGCATTTTTTTATTAGTATCTATTGTGAAAGATGCCCCCCAATTCTTTAAAAGATATTGAATGTGAACAATTATGGTTGGAAGAATATCAAGAGAAAAAGGAACTAAGAAAACAAATAATAATGCAGGATAAGGTAATGTAAATCTAAAAGCGTACAGATAAATTCCTCCTAAAATAGAATATCTAAGAAGGCATGGGCTTAATAATGAAAGTTGTTGAAAAAAAACGATTTTATATTGTTTCATTCTACAGATTTCCTTCACCAATGTTGGTGTTTTAGCTCTTATTAATTATTATGTTTACGCCGATGTTGGTGTTTTCACCAACATCGAATTCAAAAACTCAGGGTAGTTCCTGATTATTGAAGCATCGTATTTAAAGTAACCGTAATTGTACTCTTTGTTGGCGAAAACACCAACAAAGGCGAAAACATTGTTAAGCAAAATAAAGAATAAAAAATAGCAAAATCATAAATGGAAAGACTATAGAAAGAAATGAAATTAATATTGGATACTTAAATTTATAAGGCAACCCATTTGCGACATATTTCTTTTGCAAAGCAAAATATTTATAACTACTATCGTAATAATTTGTAAATATTACAGCAAAGGCAAATCCCACAGCTACAAAGATATACTTCATAAAATCAGGCATATCCATTTTTTTAATAAATTTAAAATAAGAGTAAGTAAGAACCATTAGCCACCCCGCTACGCTGAGAGCAAGCATAACCGAGGCCATTCTTCCAGGATTTTTGCTTTTGTGTAAAGTGTTTTCGGAATTATACCAATCATAAAGATTGTAGTAGATATAGTCAATAAATTTCATAAAAAATATCTCCTGTGCCGTTACCAGTGTTTTCATCAACATCAAAAGGAACCCTACCTCTCCACAAACAGCTTCCTCGTTCTTGTTTCGCCTTTGGCATTAACAACCTGCACCATATATAGCCCGCTGATTAACGAACTGGGCAGGTTAATGACAATAGTACCCGTAACGCTTTGCAGCATTATCTCCTGCTGATAAACAACTTCACCAATGGAATTAATAAACTGCACGTTTATTTTTTTACCGGTGCCCAGGTCATCTATATAACGCATGAACAACTGGTCTTTTGCAGGGTTGGGATAAATATTAAAAACATAGGTGTTGAATGATAACGGCGCCACATTTGAATACTTAAACGTTCCATCTTTTGAAACCTGCTTTATGCGATAATAATTGATGCCGGATAAAGGATGGGCGTCAGTAAAAGTATAGTTGTGTGTACCCGCCCCTGTTGCATTGGTATTCACCGAGCCAATTATTGAATAATGCACACCATCATCACTGCGTTCAATATCAAAAAGGTCATTGCTTAGTTCGTTAGACGATGACCAGTTTAATACCGCATAGTTGTTGTTTACATTTGTTCCGGTTAATGTGCCAAGTTCTATGGCTACAGTTTGATAATCTATAAACTTAACGCTGTCAACTACTGCGGTGCCCTGCACTGTATTGTTATGCGTGGTATAAGCGAGGCCAGCGTATGTATAGCTGCCGAGAGAAATATTTACTGAGTCAATAGCTGTCCACGACTTACCATCGGGGCTGGTGTATCCAATATATTTATCCCCTTTTTTTACAAGCCTTACCCAATAAGGTGGTGCAGATGAGCCGTTATTGGTGTTATAGCTATCGCCTGCCTGCAGCAGCCTGTTCTGGAATGCCTGCCCGTTGCCAACAGTGATAGCCATAAAAGCATGCGGCGAGCCAGGGTCGAGGCTTTGCCTGAACATTACACCGCATTTTGCCCACGGGTCGGTAGCATCCATTGACTTTACCCTTGCCACAATTTCCCCTGAGGTTGGATTGAATGAACGGAATACATAATAAAACGCATCCTGGTTGCCCCAAATATCATCGCCGGAAGATTTTATGGCATAAGTACCGTTGTTATAACATACATCGCCCGGGAATGCTAAGTATCCAACATTAGCACTATTCATGGGGCTAACAAGGCTGGCTGCACAGGCTGTTGTTTTTGGTGGATTTAACCCATATACCGCAAGATAATTGGAGAAGGTTGCCATATACACTTTGCCGTTGGCTATTGTTGGGCACACAAATTTTGCAAGGTTGCCTACAGCATCCCTGTTGTTCCAGTTGCTGTTCCACAATTCGTGTGTTACATCATTGGCATCAAATGCTTCCAGTTCGCCCGGTACCACGCTTTGGTTGGCATCGCCCTGCAGCGGGTGCGAGGCCCATAAAATACCGGTGCCAACTGTTGAGCCATTAGAGGATAAGGACAACATCGCCCCCGGTTCGCCATCCGGTAAAGTGCTGTATCCAACAATTTTGTTTGCGGTATCAAATTTATCCGCACCTCTGTCAAATGGGAATTGTTTTAAATGCCCTCCGTCTGCCCATGCATATATATATTCCTGGCCTGTATTATTCTTATAATATACCGGCGAACCATGTAATTCCTTAGCACCAAAAGCATAGCTGGCGTTTACATCAAGCATTTGTATGGCATTTGAATTATTGCTTGTAACGCCACCCATTTTATTATCGTCAATAAGGTACAAGTAACTTTCTTTACTGCCCGATAATGATAAATTGGTATTTGGTATAAGCAATACGCCGTCAACACCATAATCAAGGTCATTGTTTTCAAGATATTGATAGTCGTCCGGTGTAAAAAAATCAAGCACTTTAAGTGTGCTGCCTGTGGGTTGCAACTTAAGCAAACTTTCCCCCCTGTTTATGGTATCTCCGGCGTTACCGTTGCCTACCGTGCCATTACCGGTTGATAAATATATAATGCCATTATCATCTACCGCGGGTGCCTGGCCACTCATCCAAATTCCACCCAGTCCGCCATCGGGTGTATCGTTATACACATACTTCCTTAACAATGTTTTAGCGTCGTACCCTATAACCCATCCATGGTAGGGGCTCCAGTCGCAATGCGATGCCCATGATATATAAACAACGCCGTTATACAACAACAACCCCGGCCGTGGGTTTTCATGCTGTTGGTCAAAGGTTATATAGCTGCCGTTGCTGCCATCGCCATAACCCTGGTATGTTGCTGTTATATAAACAGGGCTGCCTGTTTTTTCCAGGCCTGTGGTAATATCAAGTGCATGCAGGTATTGCATAAAAGTTGCGCCGCTTGTGGTTACACTTCTTGCAACAACATACAGGGTATTACTGACAGTATCAATAACAGGTGTGCCTACTATACCCATTTTGCCGCTAAAGTCCTGGTAATAGCCACCGCAGGCGCCTGTCATATCACTGTTCTTTATTGCACGCGCACCCGGGTAAGTAAGGCTTACCTGCCACAAAGGGGTATTAGCAGCTGTATCGTCTGCATCAAAAGCATACATACTGTTGTTTACTGTTGCAACATATACCACATTACGCTTTTTACCATTAACTGTTATATTGCTTACCACCAAAGGCTGCGCATAAATCTGGTCGTCAACCGCTCTTTTAAATAACATACCAAAATTGCTGCTTACCGCGCTTTGGGTAAGCTGCGTTTCGTTGCTGTTCCACCCTGTTCGTTTAAGATCGTTATGCTGGGTAAGTACATTAACCTGGGCATTGACGGCATATGCAGCAAGAACAAGCGCAAAAAAAATAGCAGGGCAGAAGAAAAATTTACGGTACAACATTTCTGGCAGTTTAGTTGGTTTTAAGTGCGCGTAAGATACAGAATTTGTAGAAAATTTTTAAAGAGTGTGTAACAGGCAACTTATTCTATGGCATAGTCAATCGCTTGCCTTGAATAATGTTTTTTATAACAATTCAAAAGGGAAATACTAATTCCTTTTGTACAATAGTTCTCCATGTTCCATAACAAACGTTAAAGGTATTTTCGGATTGTTGATATCTTTCCCTCCTTCTCCATGCCACTTTTCTTTCCACTTTTTATAATATGGCTCAAGCTGGGAAGGTTTAAGTTTATAAATTTCAACAAGTTCAATACCTTCATATACCGCAAATATCCATCCTACCTTTCTGTATTTTTTTATTATAATAGGATTCATATGATGATGAGTTGAAAAGCTTTTGGTGAGCTTAATATTTACTGATTTCAACTCATATTCGTTACCATGTTCGTCAACAGCATCATTACCTTCCCTGCCAGGTAAAATTTTAAGATTTGTAATTAGCAGAACCTGGAGCAGTTTCCCCCCATTATCCTGAAATATATCATTAATGCCATGTTCATCAGCAAGTTGCTGATATTCTCTTATACCAGGCATCAGCGAATTTATTTTCGCAACCAAGCTTTGAGGAGACGCTATTTCAATTTTCTCAGGTTGACTTATATATTCATTTATTAACTCGTTCAAGGACACTTCCAATGCTTCAGCAATCTGCAGAAGCTTAACTATTGTTACGTTATATTTTGCGTTTTCAATATAACCTATATATGTCCTGTCAATATCAGCTAAATTTGCTAATTCCTCTTGCGATAATTTTTTTTCTTTTCTTATTCGCGCAATATTTTTTCCAATAATGCCTAATAAAACTTCTTTGCTGGCCATTGTTACGTTTGTCAGACTGCAAAATCAGTAAAATCTAAATTTATTCTCTCCGAGTATATTCGGAGATTATTTTTTTGTAGCTTTACATATACTTATATTATGAAATTACAATCAAAGCCTGCATATTATACTTCATTTGGTAATGCTTACGTTGGCGACTCATTAGATCTGCTTAATGAAATAGAAGATAATTCGCTTAATCTTGTTATTACAAGCCCGCCTTTCGCTTTATTAAGAGAAAAGGAATATGGAAACAAGTCACAGGACGAATATTTAGATTGGCTTTCGCAGTTTGCAAGATTAGTATTCAAAAAGCTTAAGAATGACGGAAGTTTTGTGATGGATGTTGGAGGGGCCTATCAGAAAGGGATTCCAACAAGGAGCCTGTATAATTTCAAAATCCCTGTTATTTTTTGTGAAGAAGTCGGGTTTCATTTGGCAGAAGATTTTTATTGGTATAATCCGTCAAAATTACCAAGCCCCATAGAATGGGTAAATAAGAGAAAGATAAGGGTAAAAGATTCAGTTAACAATGTATGGTGGTTTTCAAAAACTCCGTATCCTAAAGCTGATGTTACGAAAGTTTTATCTCCTTACAGTGAAAGAATGCAAAAACTCTTGGAAAATCCTGAAAAGTTTTACAAGCCGAAAGTGCGCCCGTCCGGGCATGATATTAGTCAAGGCTTTGGAAATGACAATGGGGGGGCTATTCCGTCTAACTTATTACAAATATCGAATTCAGAATCTAACGGGAACTATCAGGCTGCCTGCAAAAAACTTGACTTAAAAGCACACCCCGCAAGATTTCCCGCAAAATTACCCGAATTCTTTATCAATTTTTTAACCGAGCCAGGAGATATTGTTCTTGATATTTTTGCTGGATCAAATACTACGGGATTTGTTGCCGAACAATTAAAACGAAAATGGCTTTCTTTCGACAATTCGATAGATTATGTTGCAATGTCAATTTTTAGATTTGTTTCCAAAGATTTTTATGAAAGCACTTTGAGAAATATTTATGAGCAGGTATTAAGTGGCAAAAGTATAAATGTAGATAACCTCGCGTTGGCGCAATTTCAAGTGAATTATTTATAATTACCTGCAGAGAAGAAATAGATGGAATACTTGTAAATTATAGACAAGAAAATATTGCATTGAACTAAGCAAATTTAATGCGGCAATATTGTAGTGAAATTCAATTAGTAAATTCGTATTGATTCGTATTCGTAGATATTCTGTTTCAATTCGTAAACTTGTCTTCCGGCAGGCAGGTTCGTCCCGCCGCATCCAGGGTTGGTCTTCGCAGATATTCTGTATTCCGATTTGTAAATTCGTATTGATTCGTATTCGTAGATATTCTGTATTCTGATTTGACTTCGTAGATAGTTCTACACCGGGTCCACATCGGGAATAATATTTACCGCCCTGTATCTTTTATTGGATTGTATAATGGCCACCTGTTGAAATATCTCCCGTTTGCATTGCTGAATGATGCCGGTATCCTTTGGCAGCTTTATCAGCAGTTCCCACAGATATTGGTTGCGTATGCGGTTAACAACAGGCTCTGCAGGGCCGGTAACATTCTTTTCAAAATTATGTTTTAAACCTTGTACCATGTGGTGGGCGGCTTCTTCGGCAATATGGCTTTCCTTATGCCGGAAAGTAATTTGTATAATACGGGAAAAGGGAGGGTAGAAAAACTGCTTGCGGTTGTTTATTTCAAATGTGTACATGGCGCCATAGTCATGTGCCTGTACAAATTGTAAAACCGGGTGATGAATATTGCTTACCTGCAATAACACCTTACCATTACCGTCCTTACGGCCCGCGCGGCCACTAACCTGTTCCATCAGTTGAAAGGCACGTTCGTTTACCCTGAAGTCGGCAAAGTTTAATAACCCATCGGCATCCATAATGCCTACAAGGTTTACGTGTTCAAAATCAAGCCCTTTCACAACCATTTGTGTTCCGGTGAGTATGTCAATTTTTTGTTGCTCAAATAAGCGTATCAGGTTATCGTGGTCGTGTTTGCCTTTAATGCTGTCGTAATCCATCCTGGCTGTTCTTGCCGAAGGGAATTCTGCGGCGATCAGCTCATCAATCTTTTCAGTCCCAAAATTCCTCTGGATAAATTGATGGCTGCCACAGGCTAAACAAGTGGTTACTACAGGGTAGGTAGTGCCGCAATAATGGCAGGCAAGCTTGTTCTTTGCTTTGTGATAGGTAAGGGTAACATCACAGTTGCGGCATTGCGGTATCCACCCGCATACGCCACAGATCAAATATGGCGAATACCCGCGCCTGTTTTGAAATAAGATCACTTGTTTATGTTGCTCAAGCGATACCGCTATCTCTTCTTTCAGTTGGGGCGATACCATCACTTTACCCTTTTCTTTCTGCACCACTTTGGTAACATCAACTATTTCAATAACGGGCATAGCAACATTGCCAAATCGTTCATTCAATGTAACAATGCCATACTTACCAGTTTGCGCATTGTAATAGCTTTCTAATGAAGGTGTGGCGCTGCCCAGCAATACTTTTGCATTAAACAACGAAGCACTGTAAATGGCGGCATCCCTTGCGTGGTACCGGGGTGCAGGCTCCTGTTGTTTGTATGAACTATCGTGTTCTTCATCAACTATTATTAATCCCAAATCTTTGAATGGAAGAAATAAAGAAGATCTTGCGCCCAGCACTACTTTGGTTTCACCGCTTTTTACCTTGTTCCATATTTCCACCCTTTCATTGGCATTGAATTTATGGTGGTAAATAGCAATATAACCGCCAAAGTTCTTTTGAAGGCGGCGTATCATTTGCGCGGTCAATGCTACTTCGGGCAACATATATAAAACCTGTTTGCCCTGTTTTATATATTGCTCAATAAGTTTAATATATACCTGGGTTTTGCCGCTTGATGTTATGCCGTGCAGCAGGCATACTTGTTTTTCGTTAAAGATATTAAGTATGTCATCGGCTGCCAGTTGCTGTGTTGGGGATAGGATAAAATCTATCTTAACATCCTTTGGCAGGGTTTGAATGCGCGTTATTGAACGCTTTTCAGCGATCAATATATTCTTATCTATTAACCCTTTCAGTTGCGCCTGCGTTGCATTCGATTTTTTCAACAATGCCGGTTGTGTTACTTCGCCTTCTGTTTTTAATAGGTGCAGGTAGGAGAGAAGAAGCTCCATTTGTTTGGGCGCTTTGCTCCATTCATTTACGATCTTTTCCAGTTTTGCCTCATCATTATAAACAGGATGCAGCCGTATATATGTTTCTGTTTTAACCTTGTATTTTTCTTTCAGTTCCTCCCAAACAAAACAAACCTGTTTATCAATCAGCCGTTTTATAACGGGATATACATGCGATGCATCCAATATCTGCTGTACCTCATTCAGCTTCAGTTCCTTCTTAATGCTTAAGGCTTCCGCTACAAGAAATTCTTCGTCATCAAGGTCGCTAAAGTCATCGCCCCTTTCTTCATTCCACGCAATATTCGTTTCGCTTGACAATTTAAAATTTGATGGCACAGCCGCCTGCATTACTTCCCCTTCGCTGCACATATAATAATTGGCTATCCATTGCCAAAGCTTAAGCTGTTCCGGGTGAATAACCGGCTCTTTGTCCAATACATTCAATATCGGCTTGGGGTTAAATCCTTCCGGTTTTTGCGGGAATATTCTTTTTACAACACCCGCGTATTTCTTATTCTTTAATTCAACTTCCGCGCGCACGCCTGGTTGTATCACAGAACTGTATTGTTGTGGTACCGCCCATGTATAGTTTTGTGGCAAAGCGAGAGGAATGATGATCTCAGCATAAGCCCCCATCCCCTGAAGGGGAGTAGAAGAATAGGTTTCTTCAAAAAGAGAGAAAGAATTATTGCCTGCTGTTTCGTCCATGATCATTGCAAATATACAAATCGCTTTTAAGGAAGATGTGATACGTCCCTTTTGATGTATTGCAAACAGGCAATTATACCTGTTCCGATTATTTTCTATTGACTTACTGACTTATTGACTAATGACTCTTTCTTGTATTTTAGCAACCCTGCTTCCATCAAATAGTGCACTTTATGTTTCAGTACATGAACATCTTTCAAAGTATAACCTGTAACATTTACTTCTTCTAAATAAACTATCCTGCTAATGCCCGGGTTGAGCTCAAAAAAACCCCTGTAGTGCATACGTTCAAGGGTATTCAGGAACAGCATGGGTTTAATGGGTGTTTGCGTTTCTATGGCTATGCGAAAAGCGCCATCATAAAATTCTTTTAGCGGCTTACCTGTTTCATTAAACGTTCCTTCAGGAAAAATGAAAATAGAGATGCCTTTTTGCAAAGCCGCTTTTAAACCACGTACACTTTTTGCCCTGCGGTCAGCGTTGCTGCGGTCAACAAGTATAACAACCATACGGTATATTAAACCGAATACGGGATATTTAACCATTTCGTGTTTGCCCAATATGCGCACGGGCTGGTGAAGGCCCAGTACAATACAGGGGATGTCCATATAAGAGATATGGTTCGCAACAAAAATGTATTGTTTTTTGCGGTCGTGCGGGGTTTCATATATTTCTTTATTGCGGATGCCCACAAGAAAATACCATGCCCTTCCCCACCAGTTGCAAACTATATACACGAGGTTACCCCCTTTTACTTTACCAAACAGCGCAAAGAAGAGCGCAAATACCAATACAATAAACATTAGCGCCACAAACCAAAACAACGCATACAGGCAATAAAGAATTTGTATTATGCGAAGAAACTTTTTCATCATTAAAGATGACTAAGATAAGTAAGTGAGGCGAGATAAACCTTATTACTTATCATAGCCACGTGCCAAAATAAAAAAATGCTTCACAGGCATATCTTATGAATGCTGTGAAACATCAATTTGTCAAACCAATAGTACGGATTGAAGGATTATATCCTTAAATCGTCATCAGATCGTGGTAATATCCTTCTTCTCCTTCCAAATATTAACGAGATAAGAAAAAGAACGATAAAAATAAAGAAAATGAATTTTGCTATTTCTGTTGCCCCTGCGGCAATATCGCCAAAGCCAAATATGGCGGCTATAATTGCAATTACCAGAAATATGATCGCCCAGCGTAACATGATAAATAATTTATTAAGTGTAAATTGAAAAAAGAAGCTCAGGCCTTACAGCTCAACCGTTTATTTTCCTTCCTCTGCAGATTCGTAATTAATACCGTTCTCTGCTATCTCTGTCAGCAATTCATCGGCCTCTTTTTCTTCTGCAAGCGTTTCCGCTAAAATTGCAGCAACATCATCTCTCCCAATCGTTTTTGCAAGCTGCGCTAATCCTCCATAGGTGGATATTTCATAGTGCTCTGCTTTTTGCCCTGCGAGTATAAGGCCTGCATCTCTTGTTGCGGTTCCGTCCTCCGTATCTTCTATAATACTTTCCCCTTCTTTGGTGATCCCTTCTATTGCTTCGCATTTTTTTGCCTGTGCCTTTTTTCCTAATATCTCAAAAACCTGCTCCAGCCTCGAAACATGCCCTTTAGTTAGCTCAAGATGATCGCCAAAGGCTTGTTTCAGTTGAGCGGATGTTGCAGCTTTTTGCATTTTGGGTAAGGTTTTCACCAAATGTTTTTCAGCCCAATAAATATCTTTCAGTTCGTCGGCAAAAAATTCTTCCAACCCGGTGTCCTTTAAACCAGCCCTTGTAGTTGTTTTCCCGTTTGAGCGTGGACTTTTAGCCGGTCTTGCTATTATTTTCGACTGCGTTTTTGCTATTGTTTTTGTGGCCATACATTATTTTTTTGTAGTTATATTATAGAATGGTTTAAAATATCATGCCACAATATGGGCAGCAAAATCTGCCCTGTACACCGAAATTTTAAGCCGTTCATCCTTTAATTTTAGTCACTTTTGTATTGCCCTTATACCTTTAAATTTTTTATTATTTCAAATATTATAACACATGAGAAGAATTAAGGGTTTTGCAGTGATCTGCAGTTGCTTGCTTTTTTGTTTGCATGCCAAAGCACAAACACAATCTAATTACGATCAGCACGAGGCTTTTGCCCCGTTATTTTACCCGGCCTATGGTGACGAAATAAGGGCTGCCGATGGCACGCCAGGCCCTAAATATTGGCAAAACCGCGCTGACTATTCAATCGAGGCTTCACTTGACGATTCGTTGCAAAGCCTTACGGGCAGTGTTTTGATAACCTATACCAACAACAGCCCGCAATCGCTTCAATTTGTATGGCTGCAGGTTGATCAAAATATTTATAGCCTTAAATCGAGAAGCGTAGCGGCAACGGCAGTTGGTGGCGGCCGGTGGGCAAACCGTGGCCAGTTTGATGGCGGCTATAATATTAAATCTGTTACGGTGATACAGGATGGCAAAACCCTGGATGCCAACTACCTTATAAACGACACCCGCATGCAGATAAAGCTTGCCAATGCCCTAAAAGCACAAGGCGGTACTATACAGTTCAAAATTTCTTATAGTTTTCTGGTGCCTGAATATGGCACAGACAGGATGGGCCGGTTAAATACAAAAAATGGATGGATATACGAAATAGCGCAATGGTACCCGCGCATGTGCGTGTATGATAACGTATATGGATGGAATACTTTACCCTATTTAGGGCAGGGTGAATTTTACCTTGAGTACGGTAATATTGATTACAGCGTTACAGCACCCGCAAGCCACATAGTGGTTGGCTCAGGTGAATTGCTTAATCCCAAAGAAGTACTGACGGCTGAACAATTAAAACGCTGGGATGCTGCAAAAGGCAGCGATAAAACTGTAGTGCTTCGTTCAGAGGCTGAAATTGGCGACGCTTCTTCCCGCCCTTCGGGTAAGAGCATGCTTACATGGAAATTCAGGTGTACAAATACCCGCGATGTTGCCTGGGCTTCTTCCAAAGCATTTATCTGGGATGCGGCGCGCATAAACTTGCCAAGCGGCAAAACTGCGATGGCAGAATCAGTTTATCCTGTTGAAAGCGCAAGTGACAGTGGCTGGAAACGCTCTACTGAATTTGTAAAGGGCGCCATCGAGTATTATTCAAAATACCTGTATGAGTTTACTTACCCTTCTGCAACAAATGTAGCAGGTATAGTGGGTGGTATGGAGTACCCTGGCATTGTTTTCTGCGGTTACCATGCAACCAAAGGCGGCCTTTGGGGTGTTACATCGCATGAGTTTGGCCATAACTGGTTTCCCATGATCGTTGGCAGCAATGAACGCAAATATCCATGGATGGATGAAGGGTTTAACACCTTTATAAATACAATGGCTGATAAAAACTTTAATAACGGAGAGTTTTTAAGCCGGAGGCCAACCAACAGGCAAAGGCAGGCTGCTTCTTATTATAACGACAGTGCAGAAAGCATTTTTACCATACCCGATGTTACACAGCCGCGTAATCTCGGTAACACTGCCTATGGTAAACCCGGGCAGGGGTTAACCTACTTGCGTGAGAACATTCTTGGCGAGGGGAGATTTGACAGCGCATTTAGCTATTATGTGCATCAATGGGCATTTAAACACCCAACACCTTTCGACTTTTTCCATTGCATTGAAAACTATGCCGGCGAAACGCTTGACTGGTTTTGGAGAGGATGGTTTATTAATAACTGGAAGATTGACCAGGCTGTGATTGATGTATCCTATATTCCGAATGAACCCCCGGCTGGTAGCACACCTGCGGCGCCGGGCGCGAGGGGATTTGATAATGGAAGGCCGCAAGGCGACCCGAAAAATGGCAGCATAATCACCATTGCCAATTTAGAAAAACTGCCTATGCCCGTTGTTGTGGAAGTTACCGAAGCAAATGGAAAAACAGGCAGGATTAGTTTACCTGTTGAAATTTGGGAACATGGCAGTATTTGGAAATTCAAATACAACTCAACAGACAATATCACTAAAGTAACCATAGACCCCGATAAAGTATATCCTGATATAAACAGGACAAACAATACATGGCACGCCGATAGCCAATAGAATATCAGGCTAACAATAATCAAAAAATGCCGCAGGGTCGTAATGGTGCGATTCTGCGGCATTTTTATGATCTGTAATTTAGAAGGAAAGCTCGAATCCCTCTCTGCGCGTAAACCTGGTGCGGGAAAGTGCAAAAAATGAGCAACATTCATATTACTTTAAGGGTTGTGGAAAATCCACGCTTTGTGCCCCCTTTCTCAACGTGAATTTACAGCTAAATTGCTGTGGCAAGGGGGGCGGCGTTGCCGGATTTTCCAGGTTACTTCATTGAACTAAAAACTTTATTATCTTTTAAATTCGGAATTATTAAAGCAATTTAGTATATATGAGGAAAGGGTGTTCAAGGTAATATATCATGGAATTGTATAAAGCTGATTAAAATTGTCAATTTTGGCAAATCCTTCAATCAATTTGCCTGCTAACACAAGTGTGAATGATGTAAATAATATATAAAGTTATGTAACGAATGTTTTGTAAAAGAGTTTCACCTTTGCACTGCATGAAATTTTAAACACCATGCGTTGAATTATTAACCTGTTGCTGAACCTGTGATGAATTTCCTTAAAAGTACTGTGCAAATAGGTGGTGCTTTCTTATATAAAATCTACAAATAGAATGGACGGTAGCGACGAAAGGAGTCCCGGTATGACAGAAGGAATTGACGGCCAGGATAACCTGCACGCGTTGATCAACAATACGAGCGACCTTATCTGGAGCGTGGACAGAAATTATAAACTCATCAGTTCTAATACTGCATTTGATGAAATGGTCATGCACATGACCGGGAAACCCATTGCCAAAGGCAGTGACGTGCTTTCAGACGGGTTTACCACCGGCCAATTGGCCCGGTTCAGGAAATCGTATGCCCGGGCATTCTCGGGAGAAACATTTAAAGTAACGGAATATACTGCCGTTCCGGAAGAGTTATGGTCTGAACTTTCCTTTTATCCTATCCGCAATGGGGATAAAGTTGTCGGCACTGCCTGTTATGCGCATGATATTACCGATTTCAAGAAATCTCAAAATGAATTAATTGTAGCCCATAACAAGCTGGTGTTTCATTTGGAAAATACCACCCTGGGGTTTATTGAATGGGATGACCAGCTGCATGTAAAATCCTGGTCAAAAAAGGCCGAAGAAATATTTGGATGGACTGAATTGGAATTTATCGATCTGCAAAAAAGCGCGTACAGCCAGGTTTACAAAGAAGACCTGCCCTGGGTAAGCAAGATCGCACATCAGCTGGCTAATGGTGAAATAGAAAGAAGAAGTGTCCGGCACCGCAATTATACAAAGGATGGCAGGGTGATATGGTGTGAATGGTTTAATTCGGTACTGAAAGACAAGAATGGAAAAGTAATGACCATCATGTCACAGGTACGAGACATAACCAAACAAAAAAAGGCTGAGGAAAAAATAATTACCGCCAGCCACCTGTATGCGTTTATCAGCCAGGTTAACCAATGCATTACACACGCCGAAAATGAAGAAACTGTTATTAAGGATGCATGCCGTGTTGCTGTTGAATTTGGAAAATTCAAAGAGGCGTGGATAGGCATGATGGGTTACATGGACGAAGGTTGCCCGCATAGCCTTTGTGAAGCCAACGGCGCACAGGGCCAGGTTATACAAACAGGTAACTGTTACGTGTGTAACGATATTGAAAATGATGCGTTGCTGCTGGACTGGAAACCATTTGTTTCTGAACGTGGGTGGCGCTCCTGTATTATATTGCCGGTCAAAAAATCAGGGACAGTTGGCACCTTCAATATTATATCTTCTGCTGTAAATTTTTTTCAGCCCGAAGAGGTTGCCTTGCTAAAAGAAGCAGCCGGCGATATTTCATTCTCTTTAAGTGTTTTTGAAAAGGATAAGCACAGGATGCTGATGGAAGACAAGGCTGTACAAAGCGGGTTAAGGTTAAAACAAGCCCAGTCCATTGCCCATGTCGGTAGCTGGGAACTGAATTTTTCAACCGGCATTGCTGAATGGTCTGAAGAAATGTGCAGGATTTATGGGCTTGATTCCTATGAAAACGTGCAATCGTATGACGCATGGCTGTCATTTATTCACCCGGAAGATTTGGAATATGTTATGAAGGTGAGCAAAGAAGGAGAGAGAACATTTAGCAATTCCTCTTTTTACCACCGCATTATACGGAAGAACGGCGTGATAAGGCACATTCTTTCCCAGGCCCAGGTTGAGTTTAATAAAGAAAGCAGCGCGGTTGGATTAACTGGTGTGGCGCATGATATAACAGAAATGAAAGAAACGGAAAAAGCATTGGCACAGTCCGAAGCTAATTTGCTCCAAATTATGGATTTAATGCCCCAGTCCATTTTTGTAAAAGATTATAACGGAAAGGTTGTTTTTGCAAATAAAAGTTTTGCGTCCCTTTATGGGCTCAGTACTAAGCAAATGATCAACAGGACGCTCACCGAAATTATGCCTGTAAAAAGCGAAGCTGAATATTTGTTACACCAGGACCGGGATGTTATCCTGTCCGGCGAAGCTACAACAACGCCCGAATTTAGTTTTACAGACTATGGAGGAAACAAGCATTTATTTCATACGCTTAAAGTGCCTTTTACAGTCGTGGGCACGAATGAAAAAGCCGTATTGGGTTTAAGCAATGACATCACGGAACAGAAACTGGCGGAAACGGAACGCACCAGGATGGTGGCCGATATAGTACGGCGAAATAAAGACCTTGAGCAGTTTTCCTATATCGTTTCACATAATGTGCGGGCGCCGGTTGCAAATATCAATGGCATCACAGAGATATTGCAAATGTCCGGGCTTGATAAAAACGACCGGGAAAGATGGATAGGCGAGTTGGCCAGCTCCGTGAAGAAATTAGATGAGGTAATCATGGACCTGAACCACATATTAAAGGTCACGCATACTGAAAGCGATAAAAAAGAAACGGTAAAATTTTCAGAGCTTTTAAATGATATCAAATTAGGCTTTAACAACCTGATATTAAATAACGGTGTAGAAATAGTTAGCGATTTTTCTGCAGTTGACGAAATGCTCACTTTAAGAAGTTATCTCTACAGTATTTTTTTCAATCTGGTTTCAAACAGCATTAAATACAGGCGGCCCGGCATAAAGCCCGTTGTAGAAATTACCAGCGCCAGGCTGGATGATAAAATTCAACTGATTTTCAAAGACAACGGCCTGGGCATGGACCTTAAGAAAAGGGGCGGCCAGGTATTCGGTTTATACAAACGTTTTCACTGGCATGTTGAAGGAAAGGGAATGGGGCTATACATGGTGAAAACACAGGTGGAGTCATTGGGTGGTAAAATTGGTATAAGCAGCGAAGTAAATAAAGGAACGGAATTCAGGATAGAATTTGAAATGGCTTAATAACAACAACCAACGAAGAAATGGAACAAAAGAGCATACCTGATTTTATAGTTTTTGATGATGATGTTATCAATAATCTTATCTGCGAGAAAATTATACAAACAACCATCCCGGGGGCAATCGTTCAAACGTTTACAGAACCGGAAAGAGGCCTTGAATATATACTGGCGACATATGCTGATGACAATAGTAACAATGCCATTCTTTTTCTTGACATTAACATGCCCTCTTTAAACGGATGGGAGGTGTTGGACAAACTGGATGAATTTCCCGATGTGGTTAAAGGGCATATAAAAATATTTATGCTGTCATCGTCGGTTGACCCGCTCGACACTGAAAAAGCCAGGGATAACCCGCTTGTGTCAGGCTATATAATGAAGTCATTGTCACAAGTTAAATTGCGGGCGGTTTTTCCTGACTGTATAAACCCTGCAGTACGGCCAACTGTTGCGATCCCGTGATGAAACTATGCATGGACTCATATTCAATCATTGACAATATATGCTACTTGGGTAAATATCTCTGCATCTAAATTTACAAGGACAATCCTAAGCAAAACCTTTACGCTATAAAATTGATGCACCACAACACTTTTCCCTTCCCCACAGAGTTTATCCTATGGCATTGTGCCGTTAGGCGGATAACTCTGTGGCATGTTAGCATTGCAGTCCAATAACGATATATTGCCCGTAATTCTATCCGCTTTTATAAACATTTAAACTGTATAACAATACACCCCCGAACCTCGCTCCGCCTAAACACAAGGCTAACAGAGAGGCATTGTGGGAAAAGGGAAACTATTTACTAAAATATTTACTATTTATTTACTAAATAATTTGGTAACATCAATTACATTTAGTAAATTACAGCTATGTTTTGGCATAAATCAATTGATTTGTTCTATTCGTGTGCTGTTCCGTCGTGTTATGGGAACTAAAAAAAAATAAAAAAAATATGCTTATTTGTACGATTGTGTACGGTTTGGAGAAGATGAAGCTTTACGCTATACGCTGCATGCTTTACGTGATAAAAATCCGCTGGCGTATAGCTTATAGCATAAAGCTTGAGGCCTTCAATCCTCACAATCCCCGCCTGAATGACACAGTCGGGCAGGCCATAAATCTATTAAAATCGTGGTTCAGACAGTAATAATCTTACAAAAACGTCGCCATTGGCGTAAACCTGTAAGATTGGCGGGTAAAAGTTGATTTGTGGTTGAAAGACCCCGAGGGTTTCGAAAACCCTCGGGGTCTGATGAAAAAACACACAACATTGGCGAAGAAAAAATTCGCATAATAAAAAGGCTTCTTCGCAAGTCCCTCTACGCGGGGAGTCCGCCGCGGCGGATAGGGTGAGGCCGCTAAAAAAACACCTCTTACCCATAATCCCGGCAAATGCGGGATAACCTACCCGCGTACCTGGCTTGTTGTTGCCATAACTGAAGAGAGTGAATAACGAACAACGAGCAAGGAATCTTAAAGAAAAAGAAAAAATACCAAACCCACAGCCTGTTTACAAGCTGACTTAAAACGGTAGTTTAGGCTACGAAAAAACAAAGCATGCAACCGTAGCCAAAAATTAAAACCACACCGAATATGCAGTATCACGCAAGAAAACAAAAAGTAAAACGGATCGCAGCTACACAGGGGGAGGCGCTGGCATGGCCGAACGCGTGAGGTTTGGGTCGGCCTTGAATTTCTTTTGTTTCTTTTATTTTTTCAAGAAAAGAAAAGAAAAAGATAAAAATTAGGCATGATGAAAATACGTGACGAAATAAAAAACAGCAAATATAATGCTGTTGGTCAGGCGACGCAACAACAACAGACGGCCTTCAATCCTCACAATCATATAAATCCACCCAAATCGTGGTTCAGATAATATATCCGTACAAAAACGTTGTCATTGGCGTACCATTGTACGGGTAAAATTGTGCATTCAGGCTTTTTCTATGAACTATCAATTATAAATGTTGGTGAAAACACCCAACATTGGTGAAGAAAAACTTCGCATAATAGAAAGGGTTCTTCGCAAAGTCTTAGTTGATTGGTCACAACGTGTTTACAAGCTGACTTAAAACGGTAGTTTAGGCTACGAAAAAACAAAACAGGCAACCGTAGCTAAAAAAACAAATAACACCGGATATGCAGTATCACGCAACCTGATAAAAAGAAAAAAAGAACCCGTCCGAACGGTTCATCCGGGCGGGCGCTGCTACACTTGGGGTGGTAAGGGCACGGCCAGATGGCGGAGCGCATCATGCTGGCCTTGAATTTCTTTTGTTTCTTTTATTTTTTCAAGTGGAACATCCCGCTTTGCGGGGAAAAGAAAAGAAAAAGCACAATAGATTAGCGTGCTTAAAATATATAACGAAAAATCAAAAACAGAAAAAAACGAATATAGTGTTGTTGGTCAGGCGACCCAACAACAACAGAGGCAGCCACATGCTGGAAACTTAGTGAAAAAAAACCTCTCACGCGTAACATTTTGTAACGTACTCCCGTACCTGGCTTGTTGTTGCCATAACTCAGGGGAAAGGAAGCTCCATGTTAAAGTCCAAAAACGAAGTCTTGCATAACGGGCAAATTTAAATACAACTCAACAGACAATGTTACTAAAGTAACGATAGACCCCGATAAAGTATATCCTGATATAAACAGGACAAACAATACATGGCACGCCGATAGCCAATAGAATATCAGGCTAACAATAATAACAAAATGCCGCGGGGTCGCAATGGTGCGATCCTGCGGTATTTTTTGTGATATGTAATTCAGAAGATGGGCAGACGGCAGGAATAAAAACAAAAAATTTTTGACTATTGGATAATTTTATACCTGCAATTCAATTGCAAAGCGAATTAGCAAGGAAAAAAAGCAAAATAAAATACCTATGCCAACAGTTGTTATAAACAAAGATTCTCTTGATTTTTTAAAAGCACTTTCGAAAAACAATAATAGAGACTGGTTCAATAAACACAAAAACAGGTATTCAGAAGCACATCAAAACATTATTGCTTTTGCAGATGCCTTGCTTGCTGAAATGAATAAACATGATAAAATTGAAACAGCTTCGGGAAAAGAAAGTGTATTCAGGATATACAAAGACGTCCGTTTTTCTAAAGATAAAACGCCTTACAATATCCACTGGAGCGGATCATTTAAAAGGGCCACAAATAAATTACGCGGCGGGTATTATTTTCGTATAGAACCCGGAAATTCATTTTTGGCAGGCGGCTTTTGGGGGCCTGAAACGAATGATATGAAAAGAATAAGGCAGGATATAGATTACAATTACAAGGCCTGGGAAAAATTGTTCATAAACAAAACATTGATAAACACATTTGGCAAAATAATAGGAGAGCAACTTAGCTCTGCTCCGCGTGGTTACGCAAAAGACCACCCCGCTATTGACCTTTTGCGCTATAAGCAACTTCTGCTTAAATATGAGTTTACTGATAAAGAGGTGTGCAGCCCTGATTTTTTAAAGAAGGTAAATGATGTGTTCAAAAAAATGCGCCCCTTCCTCAATTTTATGAGCGAGGTACTTACAACAGACGCTAATGGAGTACCTGATGCAGATTAAAGCGTTGTTCCAAATGAAATAATAATCGGGTTCTATCCCTCAAGCGGGAAAAGAGTTTACGGAATGAGAAAAAGGTGTGTTTCAATAACCAGAGTATATTTTGAAATTATTAACAGGCAAGAAACACGGATCTTGTTTATTATAAAACGCTAATGATATGCAAAAGTTAGTGATATTAATGATCATTTGGAATTTTTTTCATTCGGGGCATGCCTTTTGAAAGTGACTGGTTAAATTGTAAACTTATGAAACTCCTTCTTTTATCAGCAATCGTTACCCTGTGTTTAATTGTATCGTGTACCAAGAACAACGGTTACTCCGGCAGCGGCAATTCGCATATGAATGTTTATCTTACTGATGGCCCGGGCGCATATAGTGCTGTAAATATTGACATCCAGGATGTGCAAATTCATACAGGAAGCGATACAAGTGAAAGCAGTTGGCAATCGTTGCACCTTATTGAGCCTGGTGAATATAACCTGCTTGATTTTAACAACGGCCTGGACACATTAATTGCATCCATTGACTTGCCAGCCGGAAAGGTATCTCAGATAAGGCTTGTTTTAGGGAGCAATAATAATGTTGTGCTTAATGGCATTACATATTCTCTTACTACACCATCAGCGCAGGAGTCTGGCCTTAAATTAAATCTTGATGCAAATCTTGTTGCAGGCGTAGCATATAACCTTTGGCTTGATTTTGATGCAGGCAAATCAATTGTGCAAGCCGGCAACAGCGGTAATTTTATTCTTAAGCCAGTGATCAGGGCATTTGTAAAAGCAGAGTCCGGGGCAATAACAGGCATTGCTTTACCTATAACTGCTAAAGCAAGTATTTACGCTATTGCGCCCGGCAATGATACTGTTGCAACTACTATAGCTAATCCTTTAACGGGAATGTTCCAGGTAAACGGGCTTCCGGCAGGAACATATTCTGTAGCAGTTAATGGCTCTGGCAGCTTTAGTGATACTACCATTACAAACGTTAATGTTTCTATCGGCGCCTCAGCTGACCTGGGGACGATACAACTGCATTAATAGGTTGAATAAAATATGTAAACTAAAAAAGAGCAATCATAGGTTGCTCTTTTTAGTTTGCTTAAAATAAACACGAATTTATCAAGCCAGCATTTTTTTCAAATAGTTATAGCTGTTGGCTACATTTTGCAAAGGCTGCGGCGCGCCATCCTGCTCTACAAAAAAGTATTTCATGCCTGATTCTTTGGCATTATCAAAAATGCGCTTAAAATCCACTATTCCCGATCCAACTTCTGCCGGTTCTTTGTTTACTTTGTCCAGGTCTTTTGCATGCCACAGCGGAAAACGCCCCGGGTGCAATTTAAAAAGTGCTACAGGGTCCTGGTTTGCTTTGGTTGCCCAGGCAAGGTCTAATTCCATCTTCACCATATTTTTGTCTGTGTTGGCGAGAATATAATCAAATGGCCGCTGCCCTTCCACCATGTCAAACTCTGTGGTGTGATTGTGGTAAGCAAATTGAACACCCACTTTCTTACACGCTTCACCTGCTTTGCTAAATACATCCACTGCAGTTTTAATTTCGTCTAAAGTGTCAACAGGTATAAAGGCGCATACCAAATAACTAAGGCCGCCTTCTGCCGCGTTATCTGCCAGTTGCTGGTAATCGTCTCTAAGGTTAAGCTGTTTTGGCATATTCTTCATGCCTGCCATCATAGTTCTAATTTTGGTAGAGTCTTCCGCCGTTTTAGCCATTTTCAACACCTGGTCAACAGTAATTGGCGCACCGCCTACGTGTGCTGAGCGCCACGTCATACCGGTATCTTTTACCATTGCAGCAAATTCTTTAGGGGCATATCCATACCAGGGCCCTTTTTGCGAGCCTGCGCTTTCAACTTGTGTATAACCGATGGCTGCTACTTTTTGCAGGGTGCCTTTAGTATTGGTTGTCATTAAATTGCCAAGCGTGTATAACTGAAGCCCAATGGGCTGAACAGCTTTTTTACCGGCAAATGTTGCGGCCATTGCGGAACGCCCCAGCAATAAACTTGCTGCTGCAAAGGTGCCTGATTGTTGTAAAAATTTTCTTCTGTTAGTCATATGGATTTTTTTTATGCTGAATGACGGGAGAGTGAGTTATCAAATTGAAAATTACCTAAAAATGCCATAAGAAAAGCAAAATAAGTAATGATGGCTGCCTCTATGCGTTATTTCGTTGCCTTCACCCGCTCACCTTCCGCGTCAAACATTGCCATCAGGCTTCCTGTTATATGGTCATCATCTTTTTTGTTCATTACAAGGTTTACATCGTAACCCTGGGCATTAAAATAAACGGTTACAGTGTTGGCGCTTACTTCCGCCCTGTCGATCTTTGAAATTTGATTGCCTGTAGAATCCTGCACAACACCGGTAATAGTGGTGTCTTTCTTCTCCAGCACAAAAAACATTTTTGTGTCGCCATTCGGCAGCCCTTTTAACAGCACATTCCATTTGCCCGCAAAATAATCAGCGCCTGATGTTTGTGCCTTTGCGCCAAGCGTTAAAAACAAAATAAATAATGCCGCAAATAATTGTGTCATTTTTTTCATGATAAATGATGGTTTTATTTTTTTTAAAATCGAGTATTGTTTTGTCCTGGAGAATACTTTTACTAAAATTTAGGAAATGAAGATAGGAGATTTACTTTTATATTTACTAAATTTTAGTAAATAAATTTTTAGCCAACAAAAATGACTGCCTTACAAGAGTTACGTGAATTTATAGAAAAGGGTTATTTGACTCACCGCCCGCATGTAACGGTTGACTGTGCCATTTTTGGTTATCATGATGGAGAACTAAAATTGCTGCTGGTAAAAAATAAGGTGTTTACCAAGTGGTGTTTGCCTGGTGGCTTTGTTAGAAACGACGAAGGCCTGGACCAGGCCGCGGCAAGGCTTACCGCGGAACGCACAGGCATTGAGAATTTATTTTTGAAGCAATTTAAAACATTCGGCGACCCGCTAAGGAACGACAACAATACTTTTGACCCGGAAAAGTTTTTTGAGCTTACCGGGCTTAGAATAGGTGAAAATAGCTGGTTAGCCGGCAAAAATGTTACCGTAGGTTTTTATGCCATATCGGATATTATACAGGCGATGCCCCGGCCGGATTTTCTGTCGAGTGAATGCCGCTGGTTTTCGGTGGACAACTTACCCGAACTGGGTTTTGATCATGAAGAAATGGTGGGTGAGGCGCTTACTACCATGCGGATACACCTGTATCATTTCCCGATAGGGAAAAACCTGTTGCCAGAAAAATTTACCCTGAAAGAAATAAAGCTTTTTTATGAAGTGATGTCCGGTAAAACACTGCATGCTTCCAACTTTCCCAGCAAATTAATTTCACTCGGCCTTATTGTAAAAACCGACGAAAAAAGAAGCATAGGGGCACACCGGGCACCACTTTATTACACATTTGATGAGGCCGTTTATGAAAGTGCTTTGAAAGAGGGGCTGGTGCTGGTTTAAGATAAGTAATGTATTGAAATCTTTGATTTTTGTTATTGCAGATTGTGTTGACAATGGTAACGCGTGCGCGCAACCCGGAAACTACTTTCTTGCATTTTAATTAACCTACCGCCTGCAACAAGGCTGTCAGGGGATTTACGGTTTGGTTAGTATTTATAAGATGCTATCAATTGTATTATAAAGTTTTTATCAACCCGGCATCTTTCTGCGAAAACAGGAAGATTTTTTGGAAAACCAATACAAAGCCCTTTATTTACCGCCTGCTGATAATTTTTTGTAGCTTTAGAAACATGTATAGTAAAATAAAATATATTCTCTCCATATTTATTATTGTACATATCTCTTTACTCCACGCACAGGTAATAGATGATTTTAAATTTGAACACCTGACCATTAAAGATGGCCTCAGCTTTAACTATACATACCATACACTAAAAGATAAATGGGGTTATTTGTGGTTTTCTACAGCGCTGGGCCTTAATCGTTATGATGGCAAAAACTTTCGCCATTTTAGATATGATAAATACAATAAACACTCAATTTCAGCAGATGAAGTTTATAACACTGCAATTGACAGCAGCAACATTTTGTGGATAGCTTCTGTTAGTGGGCTTTGTAACTACAACCCATATACCGATGTAATAAATAGAATTACAATTGATCCTGCTGATTCCATAGAAGGGATAGGCCGGATTATGATCGACAGCCGTAACAGGTTATGGACATCCGTTTTTAACAAAGGTATTTATTGCATTCAGTTAAGCGGTATTGGAAAACATAAATTATTAATGTTCCATCCTTTTAAAGATGAGTATGACGAGGAAATAACCACCATTATGGAAGATGCAGATGGTTCTGTTTGGCTGAGTTCGCAAAAATATCTTTATAAATTTACCGGCCTTAAAGCCCCGCCTAAAGAAATACTTGTTTCAACCAACGTTAGCTACAATAACTATCTTAACATACGCGCTATGCACAGGGATGCAAAGGGGCATCTTTGGATGGGTTGTTACGACTATTTTGGCCTGATAGAATATAACGAAGATAAAAATAGCTTTACTAATTATCCATACAAGCCTCCTGGCCCGTCAACATCACTAAATACCTATATAAACAAGATAAGGTATATATATGAGGAAACTGATAAAAACGGCGATATTCTGCTATGGTGCTGCACAATAGATAATGGCATAGAGATATTTAATACTGAAACAAAAAAGTATATAAAAAATTTTATGCCCGCTGATAAAGAAAGCAACAATATTAACTCTTCTTATGTGAGGCATATTTTTAAGGATAGTGATGACAACTATTGGATTGCCGGAGACCAGGGAGTTAACAAATTATCATTTCATAATCAAAAATTGAAAACATTCAATCTTTCCGGCTTTTTAAAGCCAAATGAGAGCAATGAATTTTGGAATATTGTACCGGATAAGGATTTTAACACCAACAAGATAATATGGATAAGCACGGGTGCTTATGTTTTCCTTAAATATAACACGGCAACCAATAAAGCCATTGTTTATAAAACCAATTTAGCAAACAGCTATTTTATTTTTCAGCAATCAGATGGAACAATCTGGATCGGTGGAACGTCAATTGTTAGTTTTAACCCATACACGCAAACTTTTAAATACTATACAAAATACAATTATGACAGGAGGTCCAAAAGCAAGACTGGCATCCGGGATATATCAGAACCGTTTCCTGGGTTTATCTCCATATGTGATGATGGAAGGGGGCTGGAAATTATTGATACAAAAAACAATACAAGCGTCTCAAAATCAAACACACCATTTTTAAAACATCTTTTTGCAGGAAAAAAAGTTTCTATGCTCAGGGGGCTGGATTCTAATTACTTATTTGTCGCCTGCCTGGATACGACCGGGTTTTCAATTATTAATATTAAGAATAAAACTGTCAGGTATTTTAACAAAAGCGACAACGAAGATACTTTATGGCAAATGCAAAGCTTTTTACGCGATAAAGATTTGTTGTGGCTTGGTACAGGGCAAGGTGTGTACACATTCAACCTTACAACAAACGCACTTAATTATCATCCCCTGAGCTTACAGCTACTTCATAAAAGTGTCCGCAGTTTGCAAGCTGATAGTACAGGTATTTGGATTTGTACAATATTATCGGTTGAACATTTTAATAAAAAATTAAATAAAATAGATATTGTTCTTAACATTAATAATTCACTTGGGTTCCTCACGGGGCCATATATGGTTTTAAGTAAAGGAGCGGCAAATAACTTTTATTTACCTTACAACAATGGCATTATTAATTGGTTTAATGCCGCCGATTTTACTGCCATTAACAAGCCCAGCCCCATTATTTTTACATCTGCAGAAATTAATGGGCAACAGGCCTTATATATTGATTCTGCAAATAATTATAACTATCGGCCGCTGGTTGTACCACCTGGCAGTAACCAGCTTAGCCTGGGTTTTGCCTGTATGGACCTTAGTAACCCCTCCACCAGTAATTATGCTTATTACCTGGAGCCATCTGATACGGCCTGGCATTATATAAATACTGAACGAACAGTAAATTTTGCAGATCTGTCGCCAGGCGTTTACACACTGCATATAAAAGCGTCAAACAGCAATAATATTTGGAATGAACAAGGCAATAAAATTGAAATAAGGGTATTGCCCTACTTTTGGCAAACATGGGTATTTAAAACACTTATTGTATTGCTGGCTGGGATAACTGTTATCTTTTTTGTGAGGCGAAAGATCCGTCAAATACGGCTGGAAGAAGCAAGAAAAAGTGAAGTAGCAAAAATGATCTCGGAAACGGAGATGAAAGCACTCCGGTCGCAAATGAACCCCCATTTTATATTTAACTCTCTCAACTCCATACAAACATATATCTGGGAAAACAAGCAGGAAGAAGCCACAGGGTATTTAAATAAATTTTCCAAATTAATAAGGATGATCCTGGAGTATTCAATGCTTAAACTAATAACCCTTGAGCAGGAAATTGAGGCATTGACACTTTATATAGAGCTTGAGCACAGGCGCTGTAATAACAAATTTGATTATACTATTTCTGTAGATAAAACTATTGACGCATCCTTAACATTAGTACCTCCGCTGATATTGCAGCCTTATGTAGAAAATGCAATTTGGCATGGGTTGCTGCCTGCGGGCAAACAGGGGAAACTAAGCCTTATGATAAGCTTGCTATACAGCGGCGTTGTAGTTTTTACCATTGAAGATAATGGCATAGGCCGCAGTGCTGCACAGGAAATAAAAAAGGCAAATAATAACACTAAAAAATCCTATGGCATGCAAATAACCGGGCAGCGTATAATAATGAGTGAAAACAGTAATCACAGTGGCACCGTAGTTATTAAAGACTTGTTTAACAATAACAACCAGCCTTCAGGTACCATGATCACCATAACTTTGCCCATAGAAAAATTTGAAAAGGTATAACTATGTTAACCTGTATAATTATAGACGACGAGCAGCCATGCATAAATGCCTTACAGGTGATGATAGAAAAAAAACTGGCTCATATTTTAAAAATATCCGGTACAATAGATAACCCTCTTGCCGCCGCGGCAATGATAGAATTAAATAAACCGGATATTGTTTTTTTAGACGTTGAAATGCCCGTTTTAGACGGCATAAATCTACTCTCGTCCCTTCCTGGTATAGATTTCCAGGTTATTTTTACCACTGCCCATCAGCATTATGCGTTACAGGCCATTAAATTAAATGCCATTGATTATCTTTTAAAACCCATTGATATTAACGAGCTAACGGCTGCCGTTGAAAAATGTGTTAAGAGGAAAAATGAACAAAGCAATTACATGCTTAATCAATTATTAGATCAGTTTAAAAATAATAATGCTCCAACAAAAAAAATATCGTTGCCGGATGGCAATACTTATCAATTGGTTTCCATTAAAGAAATTGTTAGGATAGAAGCCGAGAGCAATTACAGCATCGTTTATTTTCAGGATAAAACAAAAAAAGTTGTCACGAAAACACTCAAAGATTTTGAGGATCAGTTAAGTGTGCATAATTTTCTTCGCGTTCATCATTCCCACCTCGTAAACCTGGATTATGTGATCGGCTATAAGAACCAGGAAAACGGTTACATTATTATGCAGGGAAATATTATAATAGAAATATCCCGCAGGAAAAAACAGGAAGTACTGCAACGTATCCAATCTTTATAAACAGTAAAAAGCGCCACTTACTCGGCACTACCCGCCACTTGCTAAAAGCACTCTATAATGTGCTCTTCAATTCCTTAATTTTTCATTGTCATCATTTAGGCAGATAACTAAAAGTTTGTTTACCTAAGCAGATACGGAACATATTAAACTGTACAAAATGGATGATTTGGAGGGCGTTACCATTGTTAAAGATGATGCTGCTAACAGATTATTAATAAACCTGCTGCATGATGTTTATGATAACCCGGTAATTGCAGAAATATTAGGAGGTAATGGTGAAATTATACAAAAATATCATTTACAAACAGGCGCAATTTCAATTTTATTAAACGATTTCAAAAAGGGTAATTTCTCTGTACGCGTTACAATAAACAATAACGTGTACGTGAAGAAAATATGAAATTCTTTATGAAAACAATTTTATTCTCAAACCAAACCTTTTCAAACGAACCCCTTGCCAAACAGGCAACGCAGGCCATTATTTCTTTCCATTTATCAAATGGGTTTGTAAAAAGCTGTTGTATTACTGCAATACTACTATTCAGTATGTCAATACGGACTGCTGCCCAGGATATTGACAACCTTTCAAGCCAAAAACCTTTTCAGATAAGCGGAACTGCAGGGCTCGGGTTTGGCACCTATACTTCTTCGGGCATAGCCGCAAGGGCAAAAGGCTTTTCTTATTTGTTCAGCGGCAATCCTGTTGTTTCTATTTATGGTATTGCTTTTCCTTTAAGTATAGTGGTATCTGACCAGCAAAAAACGTTTGCCCAGCCTTTCAATCAATATGGGGTTAGCCCTCATTATAAATGGCTAACTGTTCATGCCGGCTGGCGCTCTCTCACCTTTTCACCCTATACACTGGCAGGTTATACTTTTCTCGGGGCAGGCGTTGAAATAAATCCGGGCAGGCTAAGGGCCGCATTTGTATATGGGCGCTTTAATAAAGCAATTACTACAGACACTTCTACCAATACAAAATATTTTTCACAAACACCTTCTTATAGCCGTAAGGGATATGCAGCGAAGCTTGGTTTTGGCACTGAAGAAAACCATTTTGATTTTATATTCTTAAAAGCTAAAGACGATACCAACTCTATAAAGAAAATTCCTGAAGCGTATAACGTTACTGCTGCCGAAAATTCAACATTTGGTATTTCAATGAAGTACAGGTTATTCAAACATTTTTTTTATGAATCTGATGCAGCCCTCAGCATTTACACACGCGATCTCAGGGCTGATACTTTTTCCACTAAATCATTGAGTAAAATACAGATATTAAATTCGTTAATGACCTTAAATGCCTCAACGCAATTTCTTACTGCAGGACAGGTGGCTGTTGGGTATCAGGGCAAAAATTTTAGTTTAAAGGCGCAATACAGCAGGGTAGATCCAAACTACCAAACAATGGGCGCTTACTACTTTGAAACGGACGTGGAAAATTACACCATCGCCCCCACATTTTATATGTTTAAACATAAATTAAACATTGGCGGAAGTATAGGTTTTCAAAACGATAATATATTAAAAGATAAGGCCCAGCAATCTAAAAAAACCATTGGCAATGTTACTATTGGATTTAACCTGCCAAAATTTGGATTTAATATGCAATACAGCAACTATGGTATAAGACAGGACAGGGGGCTTAACCCTGTTATTGATACACTGCGTGTTGCAAGAACCAATCATTTTATTAATGCAATGCTGCGTTTTACCCTGGGAGGAGAAAAGATATCGCACAATTTTGTTCTCACAGGCAACTACCAGGCCCTTGTTGATTTAAATAGCACAACCGCCGCTCAAACTCAAACAAATAGTAAAACCGGTAACTTATCCTACCAGTTAGGATTTAATAACGCAGGGCTTGATCTTTCTCTTATCTATAATTATACAGTTGCAGATGCCGCATTGTTTAATACTGTTATACGGGGCCCTTCTATAGGATTGGACAAACAACTTTTTAAATCAAAGCTTTCATTAAGCAGTTACCTGAGTTACCAGTTACAGAATAACAATAATACAACATCAGGGCATTTTATCAGCAGCAGTTTTACGGGCAATTACAAATTAAGCAAGCGCAATGGTATAAATATGACGCTTAATTATCTTAAAAGCACATCCGGGGATATATCAAACCCGGCGTTTAATGAATTTACAACCAACCTTATTTATACCTATACATTTTAAAAGCTATGCAAAATTTTATTAAATATTATTTTATGGCTTACAAACAACGGTTGTTATTAATATTTGCTGCTCTTTTAACCACATGTGTGGTTTGCGCGCAGCGCCCGATACAGGTAAGTATAAGCATTGCGCCGCCTTATTCGCCATTTATTTCAGGATATACCGGTGTAGAAGCCAGCAAGGTATTTTTAACCTTGCAGAACCTTACGGGCAACACCTACCAGGTAAAACTTTCCGGCTCGTTTAAAGGGGACAACGGGATAAGTATTCAATCAAAGCCCGGCTATATGGCCCAGCATCCGGTAACGTTGGGCCCTCACCAGGTAAGGCAATTTAATGGTACGGGTTTAAGCGAAGTGTTTGATATTAATAACCTCTCTATTACGGGTATAAGTATGGGTACCCTGCAACGGACACTACAACTGCCTGAAGGTAATTATGATGTGTGTGTACAAGCTATTGATTTTACAACCGGGCAATTGTTATCGGAGGGCTCGCCTTATGGTTGTGCGAATATAAACATAGCATTCCCTGATGCACCGGTACTTGTAAACCCTTTACCAGGCGATAGTATTAATAACCTTATACCTCAGAACATTGTTTTTACGTGGATGAACCCCGGCAGCGTTCCCCCCGCAACAGAATATACCCTTCAAGTTGCGGAATTACCATTGCCCAATGCCAACCCCAACCAGGTTCTTGATGCTGCAACATTCCCCTTGCTTAACCAGAAACTTAGAACTACCAGTTATGTATATAATATAAGTAACCTTCCTTTAAAGCCAGGTACAAAATATGCATGGAGAGTGATAGCTGACGATGCAACCGGTAAAACGATCTTCAAAAATAATGGTGTAAGCGGCGCGGGCATATTTACCTATGCCAACAATAAAAAATCAGTTAAGTACTCAGGGAAAAAATTTACCAAGCCAGGGATTGAAGTAAGCGGGAGTATAAAATTTCGCTATCACCCGGCAAGCACAAGCGCAGAAACTGAATCTTTGCAAGCGGGTTTCCCTGGAATAAGAACAGATGAACTGCCTTTGGCAAACCAAACAATTCAGCTCTGTTTTGGCATGTGTGCAGTGAAAACGGATATTAAAACCATAACCACGCGCCAAACGGTGGCTACTACTTTTTATGATAATAATCTTTCAGCAGATAAAAGCTTTAAACTAATCAGCAAAACAGGTGATTCCAGTATATTGGAAATGACCACAACTGACACTATTCCAAATTTTGGCATGCCCATTGGTTCGATGATTGCATATTCACAGCAGGTAATTGCAAGCACGGTTACTGACAATGCCGGGGAATATAAAATATCAGCTATCCCTCAGGCAAATATGGCCGCGTCAATTTTGCAGATCAATTCAGACGGGACTGCTTATGTAAACTGTTATTATATTAATATAGTAAATAACCATTACACTGACCCCACCCAGTATATATACCTGAAACCTGTAAGTGATATAGGCACGGCATCAGTTAATATTGGTACTTCTATCGTTTATGTTGACAATTTTAATCTTAATGTAACTGTTAATAAGAACGGCCAGGATGAATCAGCTGAAAACAATAACCAGTTAAACATCACAATATCCAAAGGGGGCGATACTGCTGTTAATGTTTACGTTTTACGAAAAGGGGATCTGCAGCTTGCAAAGGATGTGCCTGCAGGCGAAGGGGATAATATAGGGGACAGCCTATTTTTACCCCTTGCTAATAAGGGCAAATACACACTGGTAGCAAAACGAACAGTTACATTGAAAAACCAGGGTAACCAGTATTATGCAGAAGCTGTTTTTAATAACCTTATCTATAACTTAAACCCGGGAGAAGATTATTATATTTATGCCGACTATAAAGGCACCGCTGTTTACTTTGAACCCCTTGAACATAAATGCCTGCCTGATGCGATTGCAAATAAATGGTTCTACACACCATTATATGGTACCCGTACTTTATACACTGATAATGCTGCTCTTGATCCTGCATACGAATCATTCAAAGTAGATGGCGTTCTGAAATATGCTTTTAAAGACGGCACTTCAAAACCTTTGCCTAATATGAGCATAAGCCTGGTGTATGTAGCTTATAAAATTGGCGCTGATAAAGTTACAACAACTTATGATTTTGAGAATGAGTCGCAAACAGTTGCTACTACTACGTCTGACAACAACGGCAATTTTGAATTCAATTCCGGGCTGCTGGATTATTACAAGTATAGTGACAATGATGTGAAATTTAAAGGCAATTATTATGGCGTTTCTGAAGTTGGCAATGCGCTTATGATATTGGTGAATAATGTTTATTATGCAAGCCCCGGCACGCCTTACCACCTGGAACATGGTAATACTTATAATATAGGCGAGGTTACAGCAAGGGTTAAAGAGTATGCTTTAACTGTTAATGTGCAGGGGAATGATTATACTACAAATAAAACCCAAAGTTTTAACGGGCAGCGTGTTTTTTTATGCCGTAAAGCGTCCTTAAACACCGGCGCGCTTGGCATACCCGCAGAGGAGGGTATGCCCGCCACAGTTGGTGCCAAACAGATAAATGATATTGATGGCACCCTTTATAATGTTATAGCTTACATGGAAACAGATGCTAATGGCAAGGTAACATTTAATAACCTTGTGGCTAATGACATTAATGGCAACGGTAACGATATTTACTATATATATTCCGAATCAGGCATTACCTCGCTCAGTAACTATTCAACAGAATATGGCATTGGTTTTTCTATTGATAAAAACACATCAAACTTCTGGCATTATAATGGCGTCGCAGGGTCTGGCTATTATAAAAACCCCATCTTAAATGCTGACATAGATTTTTATCCTCAGCATACCACTAATACAACCGTAACATCAATAGCACAAAAACCTTTTGTGGAAGGTTCTGTTTATCCATTTGGAAACAGCAGCACAACCGCACTGCCTGGAGTAAAAGTGGACTTATACGATGTTATACCCAAAATGTCGCCAACTACATTTGTGTCGGGTGTCGGCACCATTGGGGTAAATGCCATGATGAAAAATGATTTTGGGCAGTTATTAGATCAAAGCCAAACCACGGGGACTGATGGCGTATTTCATTTTAATAATATTATCAGTGCGGGTATGTGGAAATTACTGGTATTTTCAAAAAGCGGTTTTATAACCGGGTACGAGATTGTAAACGGAGGCACTCCTGTAACCATGGGATTTAAGCAAAGCGTAAAAGGCATTTTATATCCGCCCGCAACCGCCTTCGTTACGGTAAGAGATGCTTCTACAAACAATATTATAGCAGCAAATATAATTGTAGGCGATAACTTTAGCTGGGCGCAACAGGTTCTGCCGGGACCTCATATTCCGTCTCCTCAAACTATGCTTAGTACGCCATATAATTCAGTAACTTTTACGGTAGTACCCGAAGATAATGTTCATTATAAAACACAAACATTCACGCGGCAAATATCCCCCCCTTCATCGCAGGTGGAGGCGGGTTATCAAAAAGACAATGCACAGGTGCTTGCTGATTTTTTAATGACGTCCGGCAATAACACAAACAGTATTACGCTTTCTGTTTCGTTGTTTGATGCAACAAACAATAAAGCTCCGGCCGGAACAGTCAGCATTTTAGACATCCCTGATGATGGCAACCCGGCGCCTGTTTCAAACCCGGTACTTGTGTTGTTAAACAAATCGGCAAACTTATCCTTCAGCACCAAACTAAGTTATTACCGCATCCTGGTAAAATCGCCCGGCTATGTTTCAAAAATAATGACAGTATATAACGACCCTAACGGGAATGGTATTGACAATGTATTGGTACAGTTGCAGCCGGGGCTTACTATTACGGGCATTGTAACAGCGAATGGAAACCCTTTACAAAATGCAAAGGTATATATTCAGAATATGATCCCTTCGGAGGAGGGCTATACTGACGATAAAGGTAGTTTTACATTGAACGGCCTGCCTGCCAGTAACCAAAAAGTAACTATAACAGCCTGTAAGGCCGGCGATAATATTATTGGCCAGAGTGTTGATATTGCGCTTACACCCGATGTAGTATATACCCGCGGTTTTGAGCTCGGAGGTAAAGTAGTTGTAAACGGCTCCACAGTGCCAAGCCAAACCAAGGTGGTTAACTTCAACTTAAACTCAAGCACTGCATTTAACCTTCAGGCACTTTATGGATTTCCCCTGGATGTAGAATCACTTGATAAAAAAGCGGACGGTTATTACCTCACCGGCAAAATAGAGTTGCCTGCAGGTAATTCTACTATTTCTGCCGTAAGTGTTTATGGCGGCAAGCCTACCCTGCATTTTACCAACATAAAACTTTATTCACCGGGCGACCCAATATTTCAGGAAATATTAAAAAGGCTAAACATTACGGGAAACCAGCTTAAAGCAGGGGCTTTAACGATGCTAATTGCAAAGCAGGGACATATAGAAGCGGACGAATACGGCATTCCATTAAAAATATACACCAAATACGATGGCTGGCTTGAAGGTACTGATAGTGCCATTTCAATTCAACCTTTAGATGACGGTTTGGGAGGTGAGGTGAAAGGGGGCATAGGGCTGGTTGCCGCATCTTTTGCCGCAAATGTGCAATTGCCCGTCACGATGTACCTGCAATCCGGAATAAATGATAAAGTAACGCAGGCAGCAGCTTTTGTTTCTCCTAATAAATCACAAACGGGCAGTTTTTTAAATGCATACTACTTAAAAAGCCCAGTCTATAACGCAAACTTTGCCTTTAAGCTTAACGGGCTATATACCGCGAATGCTGCCACAAACAGTTATATTGCGGCAGACGGCGTGCACTTGTTCACTACCATTCATACAAACCTGGAGAATGTATCCCAGCCCGATATAGCTTTCAACGCAGGGGAAATAATTGTGAACGAAAAAGAAATGCCCTATGTAAATGGCACAACCCCGCTTGAAATACCGTTAGATACCTGGAAGATAACCAGCAGCAGCTGGGGTATTGGAAACGGGCCATTAATTGTTAACGGAAATGTAGCTGCAGGCGCTTTTACCGTGCCGGTAACCGGCCTTGAAATAAGCTCAAACACAATAGCATTTGGCAATTTTAGCTTGACAGATATTAAGATCGCTGGAGATAAAAAACTGGTCTTTGATTCCAGTCAAACTACTGTATCTTTTGGGTATGATAAGGGAGCGCAATATGGCACCATATTTAGCCCGCAGTATGGATGCTGGTCATTATCCATGTTGCCCACGGATCCGAGCGGAGTGTTGACAAAGGTTACGAACCTGCCGGATATGGACGCAAATGATGGGATAGCTATTATGAATGTAACCCTGTACAGCAAAGGCTCAGAATCGCGCATCGTATTAAGCCAAACCCAGCCGCCTGTAAAGCTAAACGGGTTTGCATCGTTTACTCCTTACAGCCTTGAGAATGCAGATGGTTCCTTAAAAATAAAAGGGCTGCTGAATTTGAACATCCCTGCCCTCTCGGGCACTGAAAACATAGTTTACAATTTGAATTATGCAGCTGGGCCTTCAGGCAGCCTTATACATATTCAGGACAACATAGGCGGGTTAAAATTAGTAACCAATGGCATTCGTGCAAATTTTGATACCGCAGGTCAAATATTTACGGGGGATAGCCTGGTACTTAACGGTACTTTAATGGATAAGGAAACCAACTCGCCATACTCCTTCCCAATACATTTTGTTGCAAATTCCAACGGTGGAAATATAAATGTGGTGAGCAATGTTAATAATGTAATTGCGATGGGTAGTGGCAAGCAACTGGCAAACATTACAGGCAGTATGGCTTTGAATGGCAGCACCTGGGATAATTTTAAGTTTGCAGGTGAAATACAAGGAGCGAAAGGTTTAACAGCCGGCAGCAAAGTTGCATTTGAAGTAAAGGGGGACCTTGTGGTAAGCAAGCAAGCCATAGGCGTAGCCAACATGCCGCTTGGCAGCAGTGACAGCAGCGGTACTTTCAGCCTTACCTATGATTTTGAAAAAGGCGCTATAGTAGGGTCGCTTACACTTAAAAACGTTGAAACGCCAACAGCTACTTTTGATGTTGGAATAGAAATGCAGATTGGTGGGTCTGGCTGGTATTTTCTTGGGTCGGCTAATATTTCAAAATTAAATTGCATCCCTTTCCCGTTAAATGGCGCAGGGGCTGCGTTTTGTGCCGGTGATGCCGATATGTCCCCCGGGATGCTGGAAATAATACAGCCTGTTTTTCACGATGGGGTGATACCTGACAGTTTTTCTATAAGATTTAAACATGTTAGCGGGACGATCTTTGTTGCCGGTATTGACGTAAAACTGCCCCTGCCGGAATTTCACATAGATGTTGATATAGCGCATGTTGACATAACTTATGGAATATATGCAAATGCTTATGCCGGGCTTAATTTTGTTGAAGGAGCACCTGAAATTGCAGCCGGCCTTAAAGTGGGAGCTTATATAAATGTGTCTGCAGGTGCTTCAGTCGGTTTGGTTTGTGCCGGTGTTTCTGCCGGGGCAGACTTTAATGTAAGCGGCGAAATACTTCTGGAGTTGCCCACAATAAGCACTCTGTCACCCGCCACATTTTTTACAGCGAAAGGTGTAGAGATTACTGCGGGAATAAAGGCTACCCTAAGCCTTAGCGGAGATGCATTTGTTGGGGGTGGTGTTTGTAATTCAAATTGCGAATCAGTAAAAGCATTTGGGGTTACAATACCTCCGGGGTGCTTTAAAAAAGAAATTGGAGGCGGGTTAAGTTTTGATTGCGGCCTTAACATTACGAAATCGAAACTGAGTATTACACCCGATCATATGACCCTTTTTGCAGACCTTTTTGGATTTCACCCGACAAAGGAAATTGATTTACCCGGTCTTTAAACATTTATAATATACTGTTTATGTATAAACATTTAATAAGTTCATTCGTACTTGCCACCTTATATTTTAGTGCTTACTGCCAGCAAAATGATAACATCGCTTTTGCAGGAAAGCATGCAATATTCATCTTTCATGGCTTTGCGCCGGCATCGCCACAGTTTCCCGATGCGGCAGGCAATACAGGGTTTGCGTTACAGCGCAGGGAAGTGCCGGGGGCTATTACATGGGTTACCGTTAATAATTTCCACAGCCCGCAGAACCTTGATGAATTGATAGCCAATTATAATCTGGCGCTGGCCTTGTTGCCCAATGCAAGAAAGGTTACGTTCAACCCTGCCGAAGCCTGGCAAAAATGGCAAAAGTATAAAAGATATGATTCATTGGTTAATGAAGTTGGCTATGCCCCGGGGCAAATTGCATTTAGTATTTTAGTAGCCGATACAGCAGTGCAGGCCGGTAAAACCTACCAGTACCGTATTGTGAAAAACATAGTGATTGTAGCGACAGACAGCAGTTTTGTAAGCAACCAGGTGGCTTATCCCGCGCATTTAGAAATGCCTGTACCTAAATTTCTGAAACGGCAAACAGAAAGGGATGCAATAATAATAAGCTGGTATTCGAAAGGTTTTAAATCAGTGGATAACTTTAATGTTTACCGTTCAACCGGCAACAGCAAAGTATTTGCTTTTATAAAACCGGGCATACGGGTAGTGCAGCACCAGGACTCCGCTATTTATACCCTTGTAGATAATAATGTAGTGTTTAGCGAAATGTACCAATATTATATTGAGCCGGTAAATGGTTTTAGCGGCGGTGGTAATATTATAAGCGATACCATACCTGCTACCTGTATGAACCCGCAGCAATTGCAAACGCCTCAAGATATATATACCAAACCCGATGTAAGCCGTAAAGCTATCGTTCTTAATTATACACTTCCGAACCAAAGCTATATAGGCAGTGTGCATGTATTGCGAAGCCAGCACTTTGATACCGGGTACGCCGAAGTGGGCATAAACGGCGCGGGTGATACAAGCTATGTTGATATGCGCGTAAGGCCTGGTGTAAAATATTATTACTATCTTATAATGACTGATAAAATGGGCCGCAACAGCCCGCGCAGTATTAAAACTTTTGGTTTATACCAGGATACCGCAAACGACCAGGCGCCAAGGTTTACCGGGACTGAAAAAGTTGCCGGGGGTATAAAAATAACCTGGCAAAACCCGCCGCTAAAAAAAGAAATAAGTGGCTATTATGTTTATCGCAGCGCTGGAGGAGGCAGTAGTTTTCAACGTATATCCCTTCTTCTCAGTGTGAAGGATAGCGTAAATATTTTCATTGATACCGCTAAAAACTTAAGCCCGGGGATGTTATATTCTTATTGTGTACAGAGTGAAAACCTGAGCAATAAGTTGAGTAAAAATTCCAATACAGCTTTTATTAAAACCGATGACCCTGCAAGTGTTAAGGTGCTATTCACTCCCCGCAACGTAAAAGCCCTTATTGAGAATAATCATGCAAGGCTTGTTTGGTACGATATGCGCATACTTAACAACAATCTTTCATACTACCGCATTTTAAGAAAAACTGAAGATGATAAGGAATTTAAAGCAGTAGCGGAAAAATACCCTGCTGTTTTTACATCGTATTACGATACAACATTGCAACCTGGCCAGGCATACGAATATGCCATTGAAAGCTCAGACGGAAGCGGGCACACCAGCGCACAGGTTTCTACCAATATTATAAGAATGAAGGATGAAGTGCTGCCTTCGCCCATAATATCGTTATTTAAAACAACTGATGGTATTAGTTTATCGTGGGGGGATATACAGGATGCACGCATACACAATTATAATATTTACCGTTACGCTAAAGGGGATAAACCAGAAAAGATTGGCAATGTATCTGCTAAGGAAAGTTCTTATGCAGATAAAAATATTGCAGCGGGAAAAATGTATTATTACTATATTGAAGCAGATGCAGAAAACAGGTCGTTAAAAATAATGCAGAGCAATACAGTATATGTAATGATAAACAGTAATTAGGATCATTATATTAAGAAGGCATGAATATTCAGATCATCTTTGAATAAATATCCCTTTAAACTTAAACAATACGATTGCTCCGTCAAGTAAACGCGCGTCTATCCTTATCAGCTCCTCCTCAAAATTGAACTTCAACTTCAGTTCAATCATTTTGTTATCAACAGGGTGTATAAACGATAAAAATTTAAGGTCAAGGGCCCTTACGAGCCTGGTTTGTTTATTCAGATGATTTTCCAATACCTCTTTAACCATCTGCATCATGCAAGCCCCCGGAACAACAGGCTCGCCGGGAAAATGCCCTTCAAATATTGGATGCGACGCATTAAATTTAATATTGGTTGTTATCTCATTCCCCTCTGTTTGCAGGGCGCTGAAACTAAAAAAATCGTTTTGCAGCATTATCTTTCTATCTTTTTTAAAGCAATGGTAAAACTAAAATTTTTATGGGTAATGCCAATTGTATCCGGAATGCCATTCTTATAATCTCTCATAATGGCCTGCACAATGGGTTTATGGGGCGAACAAACTTCTGCTATAGTTATTGCAGTGCCTGCCAGGTCAGTAATATAGCAGTATGACCCTTTTTGCTTTGGGAAAATGTAATACAGGCTACTATCATCCTTACGCAAATAGGCTTTGGCAGTATCCTGGTTACTCATCAGTACCAGTTCAAAATCTTTTCGCAAAGTTTTTATAACAGGCTTTTTATCTATTTGCTTTATGATATAATAAACCCTGAACCCTCCATCCGGCCTGAACTCAAAATCAAAAAACTTAAACCCGGTTTCCGTTGAAAACACTACCCTGGTGCTGCTGTCAGGCAATATTTTTATTATCAGCAAGCCGCTTAAATAATGGCCTACAGCATTAACCTCAGCCTTATATAATGCCACTTTAAAATTTGGCCTAAATTTTTCCACGTAGCCAATATTGCCGTTAGCACCCTGCAGGTTTTTATACACCGGCGAACAGGATGCCATCAAAAAAATGAAACTACTTAATACTAAATAACGCATCGGGCACAGTGGTATTTAATTCCCTGTTTGTAAAATGAAGTACGGTATTGTCACCAGAGTCCTCATTCATCTCAATCGTGGTAACTGAATAGTCTTTTTTATCAATAACTACTTCAATCGTTGTAAAAAATTCTCTCAATGTTTTTGCAACCGGCGATAACTCAACCATATAGGCAGCTTTGTTTTCGTACACATTTGTTATAAAATCAGGATTGTTGAAAACCGCCCCCTGTACACAATCCAGGATTATTTTGTTTATCTGCTGAAAAATTTTACTTGACTTTAAAGAAACGGTAGTTTCTTTTTTATCGTCTTTTATATACATGTTGCCACTGTTCAGTATCACCAGGTATTTAAATGGCGTATCATATTCCATACGCAGCCGGTTATCTTTCTTGAACCAAAATTTTCCCCTGGAAATAATTTTTTCAGAAAGCATCGACAGGTTTTTCTCCTGTGTAAAATCGCTCTTGATCGTTTCTGTTTTTTGCGCAATTACTGTAAACTGCTCTTTAAAATTTGCAAGGTCTTTTATGGGTGTATAACCGGCAGGCTGGGCATTTAACGCGGGCACTGAAATGATCATACAAAGGGCCAAAATTATTTTACGCATAAGCTTGTAAATTTAGCATCTCATCAAGCCGGGCTATTTCATACCCGTTTGACTTAACATATTTTAAAAAGGCGGGCAATATGGCCAATGTTGTCGCGCTGGTATCATGAAACAAAAAGACCGCCCCCGGTTTTAATTTATTGATCACTTTTTTTAAGAGTTTCTGCTCGTCTTTTATTACGGTATCCAAAGAGCGTACACTCCATCCCACGGGAGTATATTTACCATCAACAATAGCTTTTGCGAGGTTTGGGTTTGTAACGCCGTAAGGTGGCCTGAAAAGTTTGGGTGTTTTGTCAATTACTTTGCTAATCACTTCATCTGTCATGGCCAGCTCGGCTATCATTTCGTTTTTTGAGAGCATATCAAACCAAAATTGATGGGAGAAACTATGGTTGCCAATAATATGCCCTTCATCATAGGTTTGTTGTAATATCGCTTTATTCTCCTCTATCTTGCTTCCAATGCAAAAAAAAGTTGCTTTCGCGTTATTATTTTTAAGTAGTTGCAAAATATTTGGGGTGTTTATGGCATCGGGGCCATCGTCAAAACTAAGTGCAATAATTTTTTTTTGAGTTTTGATCGAACAAACAATTGGGATGAAAAAGTTTGACCCCACATGATAGCAGCCATAAAAAAGCCGCGATAAATAGACACAGCCAAGGATGATATAAACATAAACAGGAATAGCATACACAAAATTGGCCGCAATAAGCAACGCCAGCAGGCCAATAAAAAGTATATTCGAGTTCCTGAAATTTAACATGCCGAAATTAAAATTAGTGAATGATATATATTTTGGTAATGGTTGTATATAAGTACTTTGTTTATTTTGTTTTTTGTCACCCCCGTATGGCCCAATATAGCGGGGATACTGTTTGCTTTTACAATGTTGGCAGCCATCCACAACGCAAAGGCGGTAGAAGTAGGATACTCGCCGCACAAATTTTTATAATTAGCAGACGGAACCCTGTCAAATAATAGTTGCTGCAGTTGCGCAAATACTTTATCGTGTTTGGCATCTCCGTTATTGCCGGTAATAAACAAGTCAATATCACTTGCGCTGATACACTGTGCCGCTAAAAATGAACTGATATGTTGCGCTGTTTCTGTTATATCCGCGGGTTTATAAAAAGTAGCAACAGCGTCAATATTAGCCAGGTTATGTTCTGAGGGCTTACTTGCCAGTAAAAAAAAAGCGGCGCCCTCCCCGCCAATAGTGCCTTTTGAGTTTAATAAAAACAAATTGGTGTTTGAAACAGGGCCGTGTTTATATAAACCCGTCCTGCTTAATATAGTGTGGCTAATGTCTGTTATTTCATCCATTCCCCCTGCTAAAATATTAGCCTGTTCATTTTCACTTAGCAGCATTAAAGCATCCAGCAAGGCGTTTTCAAAAGATACCCCGCCGCTAACAAATGTATTGTTATAATAATTGCACTTGATCAGCAATGCAATTTGAGCGCCTGCCGTATTGTGGGTGGACTGTACAAAGGCGGTAGGGGTGAGGGGCTCTTCATCCTGCTCAATTACACTGGTCAAAAAAATACCCGTATCTTCAAGACACCCGTAAGCAGTGCCGGTTATTATGGCATCGGGGCTGGTTATACCCGCATCCTTTAAGCAGGTTAACGCGCATGCCGCGCTCATTTTTATAAGCCGGCTCATTCTGCGGTTCAGCTTTGGAGCGATTATTTCATTATAATCCGGCTCAATACAGTTTAACCGGTTTCCCTGGTATTCAGCCAGCCCGTTTAAAAATGAGGAGTTATCAAATGTGTTTTGTGGAGAGATACTTACCGCTGACCGTATATACGCTTTCATCTTTATAATTTTGAAAAGATGAGTGAAGAACAGTTTCCACCAAAGCCCACAGAGTTGGACAGCACATTTTTAAGTTCCGGGTCTGTTGAAAAACCGCTCTCCGGTATAAATGCAAATTCTTTTATGGGTGTTTGCAGGTGAAGGTTGGGATAAATTAGTCCCCGCTGTACGGCCAGCGCGGAAAATACCGCTTCAATTCCTGCACTTGCACCCAGGGTATGCCCTGTAAATGATTTTGTAGAGCTCAATTTAGGATAGCGCGGGTGAAATAACCGTTTTATAGCAGTGCCTTCTGAACTGTCGTTATTTTGTGTTCCGGTGCCATGCAGGTTAATGTAACCAATATCCGCAGGTTGTAACCCGCTCATTTTTAAAGCGCCGGACATGGCCCAGTAAGGGCCGTCTCCTTCAGGCGACGACGCTGTTTGATGATAAGCGTCATTAACATTACAATAGCCGGTGAGAGCACAGTAGAGATTGGCCTTTAATAATTCAGCAACCCTTTCTGAAACTAACGCAAGGTACCCGGCACCCTCACCCAGGTTAAGGCCCCTTCGGTTTTCATCAAATGGCTGGCAGAGCTGCTCATCTAAAATCATTAGTGTGTTAAAACCATTAAGCGTGAATTTGGTAAGGGCCTCTGTGCCGCCCGCAATTACCGCATCAAGTACATTGTGTTTTATTAACCTTGCACCATACATAATGGCATTGGCAGAGGAGGAGCATGCGGTGCTTATCGTGCTCATATAATGCCTTATGCCAAGCTTTTCGGCAACCATAGCGGTAATATTCCCGCATTCATGATAACGTAAGTCCCGGAGTTTTCCCTTACTGTGATCGGGTAAAAAATCAGCAAAGAACTTTTCAGTTTTATCCATGCCAGCCACGGTAGTTGCTGAAACAAAACCGGTTCGTAAATCCGGTATATCTTTTATGCCGGAGTTATCCAATGCTTCCTTCGCGGCTATCATACTAAGCATAACGTTCCGGCTGGCAGACGGTGAAAAGCCTGAAATTGCCGCAAGCTCATCATTAGATAATTTAACCTCGGCAACAGGCAACTGGCCACGGTGATTGGTTTGCAGGTACTTTATCGTATCTATACCGGTTTTACCTTGCTCCAATGCATCAACGCACCCGGGTACATTGTTGCCAATTCCCGTAATAACCCCTGCACCGGCAACAAAAACAACAGTGCTCATTTTACTGGTTTTGTACCTGGTTTGATTTTATGAATTCCGCCATAGACCTTACCGAACGGAACACATGCTGCCCATCTTCGGCGTTGGATATCTTAAGCTTATATTTTTGCCTTAGTAAAACAATAAGCTCCAATACGTCTAAAGAATCAAGGCCTAAGCCGCCGCCAAACAGCGGTTCATCATCACCGATATCCTCCGGTTTAATATTCTTTATTTTTAACTGTGTTGCGATCTGTACTTTCAAATCGGCTATTAGTGTATCCATTCGCTGCTATATATAAAGTTTATATTTCTTCATCAGCTAAAATCTCCAGTTCAATTCTGCGGGCTAATTTTGTTAATGCAACTGTATGATTTTTTACAAAAGGATTGCTGGTATCCCAAACATAACCCGCAAGAACAGAGCAGATCATTTTTTTTACCTCGTGATTCTGCTTTTCCGCAAAAAATATTGTATCCAATGTTCCTTCATACCAGGCCATAACGAATGACCGGAAAGTATCTATGCCTTGCAAAAGCGGCTTTGAGTACTCTTCTTCCCAGTCCACCGGTTCACCCTTTAACTTACGTATCACTAAATGGGCTGCCATTTGGCTTGATACTGTTGCCAATGTAACCCCTGATGAAAAAATAGGGTCCAAAAATTCGGTTACATTGCCTGTAAGCACAAACCCATCGCCATAAAACTTATCAGTGGTAGATGACCACGACTGCAAAATTTGAGGATCAAAAATAAATTCAACATCTTTTAAGCGTTCGGCCAGGTAAGGTTGTGTTGAGATCAACTCCCGCAACATCGCCTCATTCCGTCCCATATATTGGCTAAAAAACTCAGGGCAGCCCACAAAACCAACTGAAGTAATACCACTTGAAAAAGGAATAACCCAAACCCAAACCCCCGGCTGATGTACAACTATTGTTATACGGTTAGGCTCGTCGTCCATTGAACGTTTAACATCTGCCACATGGGTAAATAAAGCTTTGCGCGGGGCTAAATTTGATTGCTTTTCCATATTAAACAGCCGCGGTATTACCCGGCCATAGCCACTGCCATCAATAATAAACCGGGCATCAATATGTGTTTTATTACCTTTAATATCTTCAACTGTGGTTACAGAACCTGTACCGTTAAATGTAATTCCGGTTACAGTAGTTTGATAACAAACGGGTACGCCCATTTTTTCGACCGTATTGGCAAGCGTTTGGTCAAATTCTGCGCGCGGTACCTGCCATGTCCAATTCCAACCGGGTGTAAACTGGTCGGCAAAAAAATAATCGCAAATTTTCCCGTTTTTTACAAACTTGGCCCCAAACTTTTCCTGGAACCCATTTTCTTTTACGGCGTCAATAAAACCGGCTTCGGTTAGGGCCTCCATGCAGCGTGGCAATAAACTCTCGCCAATAACAAACCGTGGAAATTTTTGCTTTTCAACAATTTTAACCTTAAAACCGGCCTTGTTCACGATTGACGCAGCAACAGTGCCGGCAGGGCCTGCACCTATTACCAAAACATCTACTTTTTCTGTACTCATTTATATATTTAAAATGATTTAATTAAAGCGGTTGCGGCTTTATTTGCAAAGCCAGAAGTGTTTTTCAGATGGTTTTATAAAATATGCTCAGCCTGTTATTGCCAATACAAAATTACACAAGGCCTTGCTTTACCTTCCAATCCTGAAAAAAATCAGGATTAGTTAATTGAAGAACCAAATTATCCCTGCTTAAAAATACCTGGAGCGTAGAGCCGGTTGCAATTAATTCTTTTGTGCCTGCATTTATTAAGCGGTATTCAAAATTTATTTTAGCAGATGCACAGGGTATGAAGGTTGTTTCTATAACTATCCTGTCACCATAACGTAAAAACCGTTTATAATTGCACTGGCTGTTTACAATAGGCACAACATATCCATGAGAATAAAAATCAAGATAACCCATGCCATATTTTTTGCCAAATGCTTCCCTGCCATCTTCAAAGTATTGCAGGTAATGCCCATGCCACACTATACCTAAAGAATCAACTTCACTAAACCTCACCTCCTGCTCAATGCTATTTGTTAAGTTTTGCAATGTTTTTTTGCCAAATAAATGCGTTTCTGAATGATTTTATAAACAACTCGCCTGCGAATTTTCGCTATAACTCGCATATGAGGATACTTTTTTTAATAATTGAATATTCTTATTATATTAATACACATGTACGGTTAAATTTATCCACTATATTGAGTTTCATTTCCATGTCATGAAATTGTGTTCCATCTCTTTTAAAGTGGTGTACAAGGGTTTTGCCCAATAGTTCCTAAATCCAAAACCGCCAGGTTTGCTAGTTTGGTAAACTGTTAATAACATAGTTTTTGATTTCATGTCAACAAAAGTTACCCATATGCCCATTGATTCCATGCCTTTGCTCATTCCCTCAACAAAAAACATCAAGCCTGTGCCGGTGTTATTCTGAAAATCATAATTTTTAACGACGTTGCTTATATCCTGTTCAGTGAGTTTTTTAAAATCGCCTGGATTATTGGAAAAGAAATCCTTTTTTAGTGCATTGTTTGTTTTTTGTGTTACATCAATGGCATAGTTTATTGATCCGCGGTGTACAGCCCTCGCTACATCGTATTTCTTTTGTTCATTAACAAAAAGCATATTCCATCCATCGGCATATTTATACCTAAACTCATCGTTCGTAATTGTCCCAAATTCTTTGAACTGACTAGGGGTGCCGATAAATTTAGTTTGAGAAAAATCGACCCCAAGCCATGTAATTGGTTTGCTTTCATCAAAAATATCAGCCTTTGATTGCGCAAACAGCGATTGTGTATTTGCAGAGATAATAACCAAGGTTGCAAGCCACATTAATTTGGTTACAGGTTTCATGATTGAATTGGTTGGGTTTTATTATTGATAAATATTTTCATTTCACATTTTGCAAGTAAAGCGCCTTTGCATTTAACGATTCCCGATATTATTGTTACATCAAATATTTGTTTTTCAATTTTTACCTCAGTTTCAATAATATCGCCAATTTTGGGCAACTCAAAAATCTCCAGGTTTTTAATGGCTCCTATGTAGCCCGTTGAAATTGGTTCGCCTTTTTGTTGTGCAATATATCCAACACCTGCAGCAGCTGTTTGCGCAATGTTTTCCACCAATCCTGCTTCACTTAGCTCTCCATTATAAACAAGCACATTTTCCTCTATAACCCTTACTGTTGTTTGGCTGCTAATTCCATCACAAAAAACTAATTCATCTATCATTACAAAGGGTGGCCTTTGCGGAATTATTGATAAAATATTATCTCTTGTTACAATCACTATTCTTGCCAAAAATTGTAATAATTATACCATTGCTCAGGGTATTTTTTTACTTTAACTTCCATGTCATCAACAAAATCCTTTACTATCTGTTGTAAAAGATCATCTTTTTCCAGGTATGGATATTCTTTTATTTCGCTGGCGTAAAAATGATAGTGCCGCGTACTTTCTTTCATCCCATACACAAACGAAACCGGCACTCCAAACTTGGATGCCAATAAAAATGGCCCCAAAGGAAATTTTGCATCAGCTCCCAAAAATTTAACCGTAATGGTTTTGTTACCCTCTAAAAACCGGTCAGCAGGCATGCAAACAAATTCATTATCGAGTAGAGCCTCATTTATTTTAAAAAGATGCGACAGATCATCCTTAATATAAATAAAATTCATCCGGCTTTTACCGGTAACAGAATTCAAATATTCTTTAATTCCCGGGTCTTCCCCGTCAAAAGTCACAATGTTTATGCGGGCATCTATATCACTTAATAAATGGCTTGCGGTTTCCCAGTTGCCAATGTGCGCCGTTAACAACAAGCCACCCCTTTTTAATGCAGCAATCTTATGCAAATTTTCTATCCCGTCCAAATTAAAGGTGAACTTGTTAGGAATTCCGGACCTTATAACAACCTTATCAATTATTGACTCTCCTAACAGGTTATAATTTTGATATATTTTATAAAGGCACTTTAATACACCATAGCCATGCCTTTTGTAAAAATAGTTAAACGCGTATTTTGACGATTTAAAGGAAAATATAAGATAATAAAAAGTAACAATTCGTAACAGAATATATGCCGGTATAACCCCACCTGTCCTCAAAACACTAACAAAAATTCTGTAACCCAGGGGCTTCCCTCTTGACTTACCTTTCCACGCGGGCATTACACAAGTTCGTTTACGGTAGTATTGGCTATTACATAATCATAAAAATCCTGGAAGGTTACAATACCTGTAAAATCTTCCGGTTTTACCTTAAACGAAAAATTACTTTCTATTACTACCACCAGGTCAATATAGTCCAGGCTGTCAAGGTCAAGGGTATCTTTTAAATTAGCGTCCGGAACCATAACGCTCTCGTCAATTTCAAATTCCTGGGATAAAAAACTGTTTATTTTTTCTACAATTTCTTCATTTAGCATATGATGTAGGGTTTAAATATGTTTTTTAATTATTAGGGATGAATTCGTCCCGCCAAAACCAAAGGAATTGGACAAAAATACGTTTATTTCTTTTGGTACTAAATTTTCAGCAATATTTAATTTAGCCGAATCCTCATCAGGGTTTTCAAAATTAATGTTTGGGGCCACAAACGAATTTTGCATCATCAGCATCGAATAAACTATTTCACTTGCCCCTGCCATCCAGCACTCATGCCCTGTCATTGATTTGGTTGAACTAACCAATGGATTGCCTGTTCCAAAAACCTGGTAAATAGCCTTTGCCTCGCTGGCATCCCCGGCCGGTGTAGAAGTTGCATGGGCATTAATGTAGTCTATTTCCGAAGCCGGCATCTCCGCATCTTTTAATGCCATGGAAAGCGATCTTACCGGGCCGTCAACTGTGGGGTTTGAGATATGTGCGCCATTGGATGAAAACCCATAACCAACTACTTCCCCAAGTATGGTTGCGCCTCTTTTCGTGGCCGACTCCAGGCTTTCTAATATAACTGTAGCGGCGCCCCCGCTTGGTATAAGCCCATCCCTGTCGCGATCAAAAGGCCGGGACGCTTTGGCTGGTTGTGACTCGTTGACTGAAAAGGCCGACAAAGCATCAAAGCTGCCCATCGCGTAGTGGTTAATTTCCTGTGCCCCGCCACAAATAATGCAATCCTGTAACCCACTTTTTATAAGATGGTATCCCAAACCAATGGCATGCGATCCGCTTGCGCATGCTGCACTAATGGTTAAATTTATTCCTGTCAGCTTAAATATGGTAGCCAGGTTCATGGTTACGGTTGAGTTCATCGTTTGAAACACAGCGCCCGAACCAATCATCATCGTATTTTTTTTCTCGCGGATAATGTCCGTATAAGTAATTACGGCCTTGGCTGAGCTGTCGTTGCCATACAAAATGCCCGCCCCATTTTTATTAAGGTAGTCCGCATCTATGCCTGCATTTGTTAACGCTTCAAGCGTGGCAACGTAAGCATATTCCCCTTGCTCGGGAAGCATAATTCGCGCACGCCTGTCTAAAAGTTCCTTTAAATTTGGTTTTTCAACAAAGCCGGTCAACCCTGAACGATAGCCAAAAGCTTTTCGCTGGACGTCAAACACTATACCCGATCGCCCATTATAAAGCGAATTGCTTACCTCGTCAAGGTTTTTACCTATGCATGAATATATACCTAAACCTGTAATAACAACTCTGTTCATAAAAGGGGTATGAATTTTTTTTACTATAAGTGATAAAAATACAAAAGTATCTCAAACTTCAAAACCGGGTTAAAATAGCATTATAGGAAAACGGGTAGCGGAATATCTTTATGAACGGGATTTTGAAGAAAAGCGACGCCCTCGGTGATTGTGGCCGTGCTAAATAGTAATTTTTTAATATACATTTAAGTCGTACAACTTCCTTTACTTTAAAAAATATTATGAAAACCAAACATTTGTACGGTATAATTACTGCGCTTAACACAAAAAAGAAAGCAATCTGGCTATTTTTTTAGTTGTAGTCCATTTTTTAGGAATATAAGCCCCCGTTAACTGATAATATTTCACCGGTAATATAAGCAGCTTCTGTAGATGCCAAAAACGCTACGGCGTGAGCTACCTCTTCTGGTGTGCCAAAACGTTTAACCGGAATTATAGACCTTAATTCCTTTTCATCAAGCCCTTCGGTCATATCTGTCTTTATAAACCCGGGCGCCACGGCATTTACGGTTATGCCACGGCGGCCAACTTCCTGTGCCAAAGCTTTGGTAGCGCCGATCACCCCGGCTTTCGCGGCCGAATAGTTTACCTGGCCGGGTAAGCCTTTCAGGCCTGATAACGACACTACATTTATTATCCGGCCATACTTTTTCAGTAGCATGCTGTTTATCACCAGCCTTGTAACATAAAAAAAACCATCTAAACTGGTTTTTATTACATTACTCCATTGTTCATCTTTCATCCACATCATCAGTACATCGTCCTTTATGCCAGCATTGTTTACCAGGATCTCAATATATTTATCGGTGCTTGTTTCAATCCAGGTGCCCAAAATTTGGTTGATGTCATCCTTATCAGCAACGTCAAACCTTAGCAATTCACCATCACCGCCATTTTGTTTTATTTGAGCAAGGGTTTTGTCAGCCTCATGTATGTTAGCCTTGTAATTAACCAAAACATAATAACCCATTTCGGCCATTTTGTAGCAAATAGCTCTGCCAATGCCTCTCGAGCCACCGGTTACCAATGCACATTTCATGTTTTTAATATATTTTGATTCTTTCTTAGAAAAACTTATACCGGTTTGTAACTAAAAGGCGGCTAATATAGTGTAAATATTACAAATTTAATTAGGCTGGTATTTTCAAAATAACATGGCCAATTTTGTGGCTATGTATAATATGGCCCCACATTACATTAAACACAAAATAAGTTGTACAAACACAGCCATTTTTACAAAACTTAGTTACTTTTGGCAGAAGCAGGTATATTCTGTCAACTTCAATCTAAATATCCAGGTTCAGGCCTTTTTAACCCATGAGCGACTTAGAAACAATTAGCGGCAAGTTTAATGATTTAAAAGTTTGCGTAATAATACCCACTTATAATAATGCAGGCACTCTCGCAGGCATGATAGCAGATGTTGGCAGATTTACACAACACATTATTGTGGTAAATGATGGCTCAACAGATAATACCCCGCAAATTGTGCAATCGTACCCATTCGTACAATTCATAAGCTACCCTGTTAATGTTGGCAAGGGTTGGGCTTTACGTAAGGCATTTAAGCACGCCGCAGCCAAAAATTATGATTACGCAATAACTATTGATTCGGATGGGCAACATTTTGCGAATGACCTGCCTTTTTTTATTGATAAACTTGAAAAGGCGCCCAACGCTATTATTATCGGCTCACGTAATATGGATCAAGCTTCCATACCCGGCAAAAGCAGCTTTGGGCACAAATTTTCTAACTTTTGGTTTAAGGTGGAAACCAACCTTAATTGTCCCGACACACAGTCGGGTTTTCGTTTGTACCCGTTACAATTATTAAAAGATATAAATTTTATTACCCGCAAATATGAATTTGAAATTGAGGTGCTGGTCCGTGCGGCCTGGAAGGGCGTGGCGATAGATTCAGTGCCGGTAACTGTTTATTACGCCCCCAAAGAAACAAGGGTGTCACATTTCCGGCCGTTCCTGGATTTTACCCGGGTCAGCATTTTAAACACATTCCTGGTGATCATCGCTTTTGCCTATATTAAGCCCCGCGATTTTTTCCGCATGCTTTTTATTAAAAAAAAAGGTAGGCAACTGCTTATGGAACAGTTGTTGAATTTTAATCAATCTGGCCGGCTTAAATCAATATCAATAGGTCTTGGGGTTTTTATGGGCATAATGCCTGTATGGGGCTTTCAATTATGGATTGGTTTATTTTTTGCAGCAATTTTCAGGTTAAATAAACTGTTGGTTATTATTGCCTCAAATATCAGTATCCCGCCTATGATCCCTTTTATTGTTTTTCTCAGTTATAAGTGTGGCGGCTTTTGGATGGGAAATAAAAACGCAGATATTGCCTTTATCCCCGGTATGTCTTTAAGCTCTGTCAGCCAGCACCTGCAGCAATACATTTGCGGCAGTATAACGCTGGCAGTTGTGGCTGGTATATCCACCGGGTTGTTAACTTTTATTTCGCTCAAACTTTTTAGCAGAAGGGCCGCGTCGGCTTTTTGAGGCAGTATAGCATATGGAAAAAATTATTCTCAGCATTTACAGCTATTTTGCAAAAAACCGCAGGGTATTCTATATCATTTTTGCGTCGTCCTTTCTATTTATTACCTGGTTTGCCCTGCATATAAAATTTGAAGAAGACATCTCGAAAATAATACCGCAGGATAAAAACACTGATAAGATAAGCGAGATTTTTCAAAACTCAAAATTTATTGACAGGCTTGTAATAATGGTATCCTTAAAGGACACTACGGCCCAGCAGCCCGACAGCCTTGCAGCCTTTGCCGGTGTGTTTGGCGCGGCCGTACAAAACAAACTCGGCCCCTATATAAAAAAGGTAAATTTTAAGGTGGATGACGACCTGGTTTTAAACCTTTTTGAAACGATAAACCATCACTTGGCAATTTATTTAAATGATGACGATTACCTGGCTATTGATAGCCTGATTACTCCCGAAAACATTAAATCATCACTTCAAAACGATATCAGAACGCTATCCTCGCCGGCGGGGATAGCGCTAAAAAAGATCATCAGCAACGATCCGGTTGGCTTGTCATTTATCGGGTTAAAAAAACTACAGCAACTGCAATACGACAAGAACTTTGAATTGTATGATGATTACGTAGTTACCAGGGACCATAAGAACCTGTTACTGTTTATTACCCCGGCATACCCGCCCAACAATACGGGAGATAATATAATTTTTTTAAAAGGGCTCGATAATATTATCAGTGATTTAAACAGTAAAGATTTTAAAACTATCAATGTTTCTTATTTTGGCGCCGTTGCTGGCTTTGCAGCTAACGCATTGCAACTGAGGCAAGACACCAATCTTACGCTTGGTATAACAGTAATTGTGCTTGTTTTATTTTTAGGTTTATATTTTCGTAAAACACTTGCCCCGGTTATTATTCTAATCCCTGTTTTATTTGGCGGCCTGTTTTCATTAACCTGCATCTATTTTATAAAGGGCGGGTTGTCAGTTATAGCTATGGGCACGGGATCGGTGGTTCTGGGCGTAGCTGTTAACTATTCGCTGCATATTTTTAATCATTACCGCCACACTAAAAGCGTTGAACAGGTAATTAAGGATTTAACGCTTCCGCTAACAGTAGGGAGTTTTACTTCTATCGGCGGTTTTTTTTGCCTTGAATTTGTGCAATCCGAAATATTAAAAGACCTCGGCTTATTTGCTGGTTTTAGTTTAATTGGCGCATCTTTTTGTTCTTTAGTATTCTTACCCCATTTTATTACAACAAAAAAAGAAGAAAGCCACCATAAAATAATAAAGTTTTCCTGGATTGATAAAATGGCCTCGTACAACCCTGAGTACAATAAATTTATCGTTGCCGGCATCCTCCTGCTCACTGTTGTTTTTGGATATACCGCAAACTGGGTAACTTTTGAATTTGACATTACCGGCATGAATTATATGTCGCCTGAATTAAAGCAGGCCGAAAACAAACTGAACGGAATAAATAAATTTGCGCTGCAGTCAGTTTACCTGGTTACTGAGGGAAAAACGCTGGATGAAGCGCTGGTAAATAATGAAAAACTTTCCTCTGAAATTCAGGGCCTTAAAGAGAAAAATATCGTCATAAAATATTCAGGGGTTTCCTCACTCATTATTTCCAGTTCGTTACAAAAAGAAAGAATTGCCCGCTGGAAAAAGTATTGGACGCCTGAAAGAAAACAAAAATTATTCTCCACACTGCAACAGCAGGGGCATGCCATGGGCTTTAAGCCGGCCGCTTTTGATAAATTTAAAACCCTGCTGAATAAAGACTTTGATGTTGCGGATAAAGACGACCTGGCTGCGATACGCGAAAGCTTGCTGGGTGATTTCATCAACGAAAAAGCCGGGCATTCAACTGTTGTTACCCTGGTGCAAACCTCACCCCAAAACAAAGCCAAAGTTTACGATACGTTTAAAAATGACCCGAATGTAACAGTTGTTGACAAACAATATATCACCAATAAACTGGTACAGGTTATTAATTCAGATTTTACTAAAATTGCGGTGATGTCGTCGCTGCTGGTGCTGGTTGTAATGTTGTTAACCTATGGCCGTATTGAGCTTACACTGGTTTCTTTTATCCCGATGTTTATATCATGGATATGGATAATTGGCATAATGGGGATATTTGGAATAGAGTTTAATATTGTAAACATTATTGTCTCGGCCCTTATTTTTGGCCTGGGTGACGATTACAGCCTGTATATTATGGATGGCTTGCTGCAGGAATATAAAACAGGCAAAAAAATATTGTCGTCATACAAAACATCCATTTTTCTATCGGCCATCACAACTGTAACGGGCCTGGGGGTATTAATATTTGCAAAACACCCGGCATTAAAATCAATAGCTTTTATTTCTATCACAGGTATTTGCTGTGTTGTTATAATGGCCCAAATATTAATACCATTTTTATTTAATATACTCGTACGCAACCGCACAGTAAAAAAACAATACCCGTGGACATTTGCCGGGTTTTTAATAAGCATTTTTGCGTTTTCTTACTTTACAACCGGCTGCATTATTTTAACCATAGCAGGCTTTCTGTTTAAATTAAACCCCTTTGGCAAAGAGAAAGGCAAATTTATTTACCACTACATACTCTCAAAATTTACCTGGTCAATGATGTACATTATGGCCAATGTAAAAAAGAAGATTATTAACACGCAACAGGAAGATTTTTTAGAACCGGCGGTAATCATCAGTAACCACCAATCCTTTCTTGATATATTAGCGATTGCAATGCTGCACCCCAGGCTGATATTATTAACAAATAACTGGGTGTGGAACTCCCCTGTATTTGGGGCAATAGTACGTATGGCCGATTTTTACCCGGTGGCACATGGCGCTGAAAATAGTATAGAGCTGCTGGCCGGCAGGGTAAAACATGGTTACTCAATAGTTATATTTCCGGAAGGTACCCGATCTGCGGATGGAGAAATTAAACGGTTTCATAAGGGGGCATTTTTTCTTGCAGAACAGTTAAATATTGACATTTTGCCCATATTGCTTCATGGTACCGGCGACACCATGACCAAAGGGGATTTCTTATTAAAAAACGGAAAAATTTCCATTAAAATACTGCCACGGATAAAACAAAACAATGCCAGGTTTGGAACAGGTTATACAGAAAAAACCAGGCTGGTAAGCCGTTATTTTAAAGAAGAATATAAACAACTAAGCATTGAAACAGAGGGCCCCGGATATTTTAAAGAGCTATTGTTGTATAATTATCTTTATAAGAGCCCAACACTTCAGTGGCATATTAAGCTTAAACTATTGCTTGAAAAAAATTACTGGCTTTTTCACAGGCTGCTTCCCCGCAAAGGCAAAATGCTGCACATAGGGTGTGGATACGGTTTTATGACGTACCTGCTGCACTTTGCATCCAAAGAAAGAGAATTTACGGGAATTGATACTGATGAAGACAAAATTGAGGTGGCTGGTAATTGCTTTAGTAAGGATAACAGTATTAATTTTATTCAGGCGGATGCATTGGAGTTCCCTTTTGAAAGTTATGATGCGATAATAATAGCCGGTGTATTAAATTTTACACAGCCGGTCTGTAAAGTACAGGTTATTGAAAAGTGCCTGGCCAGCTTAAGTCCGGGGGGTGCCCTGATCATAAAAGTTGATAAAAATGCGCCAGGCCAAAAGCCTGGAAATGGTATATTTGCGAGGTTTTTTCCGGTTCACTTTTTTAAGTTTAAGAAAGCAGCGGCAGGTGGCGGCTTGCCCAATTCTTCGGGACAATTGGTGAAGGAAATTGCAACAGCCCATAACATGAAATGGACTGCGACAGACCAGTTAAAAAATGCATCTGGCATCGTTTTCGTAATAACACATGAATAGCTGAAATAATAATGGAGAATTTTGACGTTGTAATAATTGGAAGTGGTATGGGCGGCTTAACATGTGCCGATATCCTCGGCAAAGAAGGTTTTAAAGTTTGTGTGGTGGAAAAAAACAAACAAATAGGCGGCTCCCTCCAAACTTATGTACGCGATAAGGTGATCTTTGATTCGGGGGTGCATTATCTTGGCGGCCTTGCAAAGGGCCAAAACCTTTACCAAATATTCAAGTACCTGGGCATTATGGATAAGCTTAAGCTTCAGCAACAGGATGTTGATGCTTTTGATAAAATACTTATTGAAGGTGATGATAATGAATATTGCTTTGCCCAGGGGTATGAAAATTTTATAAACAAATTGCTGGAGCATTTTCCTGGTGAGGAAAAAGCATTGCGTGCCTATTGCGATAAAATAAAAGAAGTATGCAGCAAATTTCCACTGTATAATTTACGGTCCGCAGATGATTTTAACGAGAAATCGGGCGTGCTTGAAATTGATACGAAAGCTTTTATTGATTCAATAACCAACAACCCAAAACTACAGGGAATATTGGCCGCTAATAATGCGCTATACGCAGGCCAGGCAGATAAAACACCCTTATACGTTCACGCACTTATTTTAAACAGTTACATTGAAAGCTCGTGGAAATGTGTTGACGGCGGATCCCAAATTGCAAAATTACTGGCAAAAAATATCAGGGAAAATGGCGGAACCATAACCCGCAATTGTGAAGTTAAAAAGATAGTGGAAGAAAATGGAATGGCGGGCCATATTGAACTTGCAAATGGCGGCAAAATGTATGCGAGGTACTTTATCTCGAATATGCATCCTGTAAAAACGCTTGAGATGACCGACACCCCCCTTATAAAAAATGCCTACCGTAACCGGCTAAAGGGTCTTGAAAATTCAGTATCGGCGTTTACGCTGAACATCGTTTTTAAGAAGAATAGTTTTAGATATTTTAAACATAATTATTACTGTGGCAGGGAAGGATATGTTTGGGCCACTGCTGACCATACAGAGGAAAACTGGCCCTTGGGTTATGCGATATTTTGCGGAGCCTCGTCCAGGTCGCAGGAGTATGCCGAAGGTTTATCTATTCTTGCTTATATGAGGTACCAGGAGGTGGAGGCATGGAAAGGCACTTTTAATACAGTTTCAAAAGAAAATGACCGCGGAGAAACCTACAACGAATTTAAAAAACGCAAAGCCGAAATTTTGCTGGATGCCGTTGAAAGAAAATTTCCAGGTTTAAGAAAATGTATAAAAGCTTATTATGTCGCAACTCCGCTGTCGTACAGGGATTATATCGGCAACGACGATGGGTCGTTGTATGGCATAGTTAAAGATTATAAGCACACGTTAAAAACCTTTATATCGCCCCGTACTAAATTGCCTAATTTATATTTAACAGGCCAAAATCTTAACCTGCATGGTATTTTGGGCGCATCAATGAGCGGCATTGTTACCTGCTGTGCATTATTGGGTAATAACAGTGTTATAAATAAAATACGAAATGCCTAAAAAAAGATCATTCATAAAAAGGCTGCTGAGAGGCATTCTGTATGTTTTTTCAGGCTTTGTTGCTTTACTGTTGATACTCATTATTTATTTATTGTGCGTAGCAATTGATTATCCTCCCAAACCAAAAGATATAAGCAGCGAACAATTGCAGCGGAGCGAACCCTCGCCGGGGTTCTATACTATTAAAAACAACTGGTTTCGTAAAAGCAAAAGCGGCCTGTATGAATTGTACGTTGAAGGTGAGCCTTTTGAAAGGGGTGTAATTAATGGAAAGCTTACCAAAGAACTGGTAATAAGGCAGGAAGATTATTTTACTGATCAGATAGCCAAAATGATACCGTCTAAATTTTATCGTTTTTTTCTTAAATATTTTGTGGCCTGGTTTAACCGCGACCTGGATAAAAATGTAACCGAAGAAGATAAAGAGGAGATTTATGGTATCTCTATGTCCGCCTCTGATAAATATAAGTATATAGGGTCTAACTATCAACGGATACTTAATTACCATGGGGCTCATGATATAGGGCATGCATTACAAGGCCTGGCTTTGGTGGGCTGCACATCTTTTGGCACTTGGGATGCCCGGTCTGAAGACAGCACAATGATCATTGGGCGTAATTTTGATTTTTATGTGAACGACGATTTTGCCCGTGATAAAATTGTAGCATTTTACAACCCCTCCCAAGGTAATAAGTTTATGACCGTTACCTGGGGTGGCTTTATAGGGGCAGTATCGGGCATGAATGATAAGGGGTTAAGCGTAACTATTAATGCCGCTAAAAGCACAGTGCCAACAGGTGCAGCCACGCCGGTATCGTTGGTTGCGCGTGAAATTTTACAGTATGCAAAAAATATTAACGAAGCTATCGGGATCGCAAAAAAAAGAAAGATGTTTGTTTCCGAGTCATTCCTGGTTGCTTCGGCTTACGATAAAAAAGCGGTTGTAATTGAAAAAACGCCCTTAACCATGGACGTATATGATCCGGACACCAATTTTATACTTTGCGCAAATCATTACCAGGGCAAAGTTTTACTCCGGTCAAAAGAAAATATTGAGCAGATGAACAACAGTGCATCCCTTTACCGTTATAACCACTTAATGGAATTATTAAATAAAAATGGAAAAAACACTGTACAAAAAACCATTAATATATTAAGGGATGTTCGTGGGTTAAATAATGCGGATATTGGAATAGGTAACGAAAAAACACTTAACCAGTTTATTGCCCAGCACTCAATTGTTTTTGAACCTCAAAAGCTAAAGGTTTGGGTTTCAACCTCACCATGGCAATTGGGACAATTTGTTTGCTACGACCTTAAGAAAGTTTTTGCCTTAAGAGGCATGAAAAAAGACCAGGAGATAATTGACAGCAGCAGCACTATACCTGCCGATAGTTTTTTGCAAACCCAAACTTATAAAAATTTCGTCAAGTACAGAAGCATTAAGCAACGCATTGATAACGGCGAAAAGGTTGACCCCGACAGCTTGATTATCAATAACCCTCAATACTACAACGCTTACGTAATTGCCGGGGACTATTCATTTAAACAACGGCAATTTAGCAAAGCCCTTAATTTTTACCAGATAGCCTTAACCAAGGTGATCGCCACAAAAGAAGAAGAAGCAGCGGTAAAACAAAAAATAATCAAATGCAACAAAAAATCAGGCGGGTGAAATTAGAATTATCACGTAACTTTCTGTATCTATGAGCAATAACATATGGAACCATGTACGCCAACTATTCCAGGTTCCTTTTACCAACCCGGTAGTTATTATTACGCTTGTATTTTTTATAATTTTGATTTCGCCAATTTTGATGGCGAAAATTAAAATGCCCCATATAGCAGGGTTTATTATTGCAGGGGCTATCATTGGCCCCTACGGTTTAAACCTGTTGAGTAAAAACCTGGCGGTGGACCTTTTTTCTACTATCGGGCTTTTGTACATTATGTTTATTGCCGGTATTGAGCTTAACATCAACGAGTTTAAAAAGAAAAAGCATAAAAGCCTTATGTTTGGCTTTTTAACCTTTTCAATACCAATTATAATAGGTTTTCCGGTTTGTTATTACCTGCTTGCCTACCCTTTAATTCCCTCTTTGCTCACAACAATTATGTTTGCAACCCATACGCTGGTGGCCTACCCTATTGTAAACAAATACAAGATTGCCGAAAATGAGGTAGTGGCGGTAACGGTGGGCGGCACGATATTAACAGATACTGCCGTGCTTATTCTGCTGGCAGTAATTATTGGTGCCAAAAACGGGGAGTTAACACCTGCCTTTTGGCTGCAGCTTACAGTTTCGCTTACAGCATTTATTTCAATTGTGTTTTTGGTTGTTCCGCGTGTGGCAAAATGGTTTTTAAGCAAGCCCGAAAGCAGTAAAACATCGCATTATGTTTTTATACTTACCTGCATGTTCTTTTCAGCATTCCTGGCACAAATGGCCGGGGTTGAGCCTATTATAGGGGCGTTTATCGCTGCACTGGCCCTTAACAGGCTAATACCCAAACCTTCAAAATTGTTTAATAATATTGAATTTGCGGGCAACGCTATTTTTATCCCGTTTTTTCTTATAAGCGTAGGCATGGTAGTTAACCTGCATGTATTTTTCCAGGGCTGGAGGGCTGCTGCCGTGGCCGCAAGCCTCACCATTGCCGCACTTGCCGGCAAGTGGATATCAGCATTTTTAACACAGAAAATATACGGCTATTCAAATACGCAGCGAAAACTGATATTTGGCCTCAGCAGCTCACATGCGGCGGCAACACTGGCAATTATTTTAATAGGATACAAGAGTAAAATAATTGACGATAATATCCTTAACGGCACCGTTATATTAATATTGGTTACTTGTATGGTGGCATCCATAGTTACGGAACGGGCCGGCAAAAGGCTGGCTTTAAAGGCCACGCACAAAATTGATGAATAATCAAAAAATGAACGGCGGCATAAATACTTATCGGTATCAACACACTGAACTCATTCTTCTAAAATTTATCTAAGTTTGGTTAAAATAAATTGTACATGATAGCCGGTATAGGTATTGACATAATTGAAGTTGACCGCATTGCAGAAAAGATTGAGAAAGATAATGGATTCCGCGAACTGGTTTTTTCTGCAAATGAGATAGCTTATTGCGAAGGCAAAACCCACAAAAATGAGCACTACGCAGCGCGCTTTGCCGCAAAGGAAGCTTTTTTTAAGGCCCTGGGAACCGGCTGGCATAATGGCACCGCTTTTAACGAAATTGAAATAACGAACGATGAGCACGGTAAACCGGGAATAGCAATGCTTGGCAACACCAGTGCTATTATCGGCGCTTTGCAAATTGTCAATATTATGGTTTCACTAACCCATATTAAAACAATAGCGTCTGCGGTAGTTGTAATAGAAAAATAGTAATTCCCATTTCAAAAAAATCAGAGATGGTGATAACACAGAAAAGTGAACTGTAACTTTAAGTTTGCTTTCCTGGAATTTCAATTTGAATACAGCACTGGCTCATTTTAAAAATAGCTGCTATTTGCATCACATGCATTTTTTCTCTAATTTCATAGCCTGCATTCTCAAATATCCTTAATGGGCAAAAAAGCAACGTTTCATAAACTTTTAAAGATTGCCCGGCATTGCATTTTGTGCATTGCTATTAATAGTTTTATCCCGTGCAAGGCGCAAAATATTACCGGTCGAATAATTGACCTGCCTGGGTCTTTCAACAGGGATTTATTGGGGGCCGATCGTGATGATGAAGGTTTTATTTGGTTTGTTACCAATGAGGGCGTTTGGCGTTTTGACGGCACGGATGTAAAACTGTTTGATTACAAAAAACTACGGTTGCCCCAAAACACCGCGCCTGACGTTTTTTACTGTTACAAGCGGTTTTTATTGTATTGCCTTAATGGCGTGCTGCGTGTGTACGACAAGGTTACCGACGAGTGCCATGTGTACGATTTACAAAGTAATTTTTACAATATAAACATAACCGATGACGGGGGGTTGCTGTTTTTTACCAGCAATGGCCAGGCATGGAAATTTACAACCGGCAAATTGTTGCAGAAATATGTTAACCTCAATTCATATTTAGGTTGGGAAAAAGATATGCTGGTTAGCCAGGCGGTGATAGACCATACGGGCACCATCTACATAATAACAAACAGCGGCGTAGGCAGGCTGGCGAAAAATACTATAGAATGGGCACCCGCCGCAAAACTTGCTTTTTTCGAAAACAACCAGCACCGGTCGTTTGTCAGCTCGGCCCTGGTAACATCAGCATATCTTGAGGTGGGTTATAATAATGGCCAGTTTGTTATTTATAACAAGCAAAGCCTTGCGCTATTGTACCAATACGACGGCAATGCTGTGGCCTGTTGCATTAAAGTGAACGACGAGCTTGTATTTATTGGCAATAACACGCCCAACCCCTCAAAATATGTGCCCTCACCGCTTTTCAAACTAAGGCTGGGCATACTTCCGGGGCCATTTAGAATAGTGAGTAGTCTCAAGTTAAGTGGCATCAAAAGCTTCTTATTATCTACCGACGCCGGGCTTGCAGAAATAACTATTCATAGCGGCACCGAAAACCAATATGCCAACCAGGCCAAAACAGTTTCTTTTTTTCGCAACAAAAGCATCCGCAGTATTTACCGGCTTAATACTAACCTGTATGTTGGCACTTACTCAGGTTTTTATGTCTGTTCTGCAGACAGCATCAGGCTGATAAACAACTATGTCGTTTACTCCATAAAGCAACTTGACAGCAATACGCTGATCCTTGCCATTGAAGGCGGCAATGGCTTTGCCCTGTACGATTGCAGTTCCGGCAAATTCACACCCCTTGTCGGCAACAGGCAGGCACATGCTTTTTTTATAACTGCGCTATATGGTGAAGGAGGGTATTGGCTGGGCGGGGACCGCAATGTAATACACAAGGTGCAACAAGTTAATGGCAACTGGAACGTTGATTCAATTGCGGTTGATTCCCGGTTGGGTACCATAAGGCAAATAAAACGCATAAGAGGCAACTTATATGTTGCCGGGCAAAGCGGCCTTTTTAAAATGGACGAGCAAAACCGGCTGCGAAAAATTTATCCTGACACGGCGTTGCTGCGTGTGTACGGCATGCAGGAAACTGCCGAAGGTATTTGGCTCGGCACCCATGGCAATGGCCTCGTAAAAATTGATGATGATGGCAAAGTATTGCAACAGGTTGGTTTTAATGAGGGCCTTACAGGCAATTTTGTGTATTCCCTTACGTTGATGAACAACCTGCTGGTAGCAGGCACCAGCAACGGCGCCAGCATTTTTAATGTATCTAACGGCATGCAGCCTTTGGCGGTGCAACAGGATGACAGCTTATCTGGTTTATCCACGGAGGAATGCAATCACTCTGCGATCTTTTACGACTCCGCCTTGCAGCAGGTTATATTAGGCGGGGTAAAGGGGCTTATTTTTGTTGATGCCAAAGATTACGCCGCCAAAGCAGGGGCAACGGGTAATGGGCTGATACTGTCGTATATAAAAACGGGTGGCCACGAAAACGCCTCCGCACAGGCCGATTTGTTTGCATACACAAAAGGTGATATTATTTTAAAGCCGGATAATGTTAACATTACATTGAAATTTGCGTCGCCCCGTAACCCCGGGCAAACGGAGGGGCTTTTTCGTATTGAAGGCCTGGATGAAAAATGGCAGCGTTTAAAGATCGGCCAGGAAGTTAACCTGTATGCATTGCCGCCAGGCACTTACACGCTTGAAGCAAGGCTTCTATCGTCAGTTAACAGCAGCGAATGGTTCACAAAAACTATTATAGTGCAGCCTGCTTTTTATCAAACCGTTCTTTTTAAAGTTGCATTGGGTATGTGCTTTTTAGGCATTATATACCTTATATGGCGTTCGCAGGTAAATAAAATAAAAAGGGAGTTGATGTTGCGCACCACCATAGCAAGCGACCTGCATGATGATATTGGTTCATCATTAAGCGGCCTTAGTATTTACAGCAGGATGGCGCTGAGAAAAATTGATTCGGATGCAGAAGGGAGCACAGCACTGCTGCAAAAGATAAGCGACCGCTCGGTAACCATCATGGAGTCTTTATCTGATATTGTATGGTCAGTTAACACCCGCAATGACGCCATGCCCGTGGTATTGGCGAAGATGAAGGAATACGCCGCAGAAATGCTTGAGCCTCAAAAAATAGAATATTCATTTCTGGCAGATGAAAAAACCGTCAAAATTAAATTGGATATGAAAACGCGCAAGGAGTTTTACCTTATTTATAAAGAGGCCATAAATAACGCGGCAAAATATGCCGGGTGCACCCATGTGGGTGTAATAATAAAGCTTATTTCAAAAAAGATGTTATTGCAAATAACAGACAACGGCCATGGTTTTATTGTTAGTGAACAAACAAGCGGAAATGGCCTGATAAATATGCGCGAAAGGGCAAAAAAGATTGGCGCAGATTTAACGGTAAACAGCAAAAAAGGAGAAGGGACGGTTATAAGCCTGTACGTGCCCATCCCCTGATGTAGGTATAGGGTGGCGAAAAAGCAAACTGTATTTTTGTTTCTTTTTTTTATAATCTTATGGACATAAAAATTGCAGTTTACGAGGACAACCAGGATTTTAGGGATGCGCTGGCACAACTAATAAACAGCACGCCTGGTTATGCTTGCGTTTCTACGTCATATAACTGCAGCCGCGTAATCGAAGAACTGGCGGCTAACAAACCCGATGTGATATTGATGGATATTGAAATGGCGGGTGGCGATGGTATTGAAGGATTAAAGAATATCCGCGCCATAAACAGCGATGTGAAAGTAATAATGCTTACGATGTTTGAAGATAATAAAAATGTGCTGGAAGCTATATGCGGCGGTGCTTCCGGGTATATCCTCAAAAAAAATGTATTTAATAAATTGTCGGGCGCAATTGAAGAAGTAATGGCCGGCGGCGCGCCCCTTTCACCACCCATTGCGAGGATGGTACTGGAGTATATGCACAATGGTAAGCAAGCCGCCCACCATGATTTTAACCTTACCGAAAGAGAGAAGGAAATATTAAAGTCGCTGGTAAGCGGAAACAGTTTTAAAATGATCGGTTTCTCCCTTCACATCAGCATAGAAACAGTTAAGACCCACATTAAAAAAATATATGAAAAGCTACAGGTAAATTCCCAGACAGAAGCCGTGGCAAAAGCCATAAAAAATAACCTTGACTAAATAACCTTCTCTATAACCTCCTGCCATATCACCTCATCACGGTATTGTTTACTGTTAACACAATGTTGAATTTTGTGCTTGTTATTTAAACAGGGAAAAATAATCCAAAACAAAGCTGGCTGCGGCAACTGCTTCACCATACAACTTGTTTGCCTGTTTAATTAAACAAGTTTGCTAAACCTATTTAGATATTTATTATGAAACACTTTATCCACCACCCCTTGTAAACAACTGCTGAATGAGAGGCTTTACAAATCATTTTGCAAAATACCGGGAACACATTGCTTCAGCCGGATTAACTACCGGTTAAACACGTACTAACGGTTACTGAAAGCAGCGCCTTATTTACTTAACGCAATCTTTTTAAAATATACATTATGAAAAAAATGTACGCTACCGTTTTGCTTTTACTGTCGTGCGTTATAATTCACCGTGTTTGTGCACAGGCAAACGTAAGCAGCATGGGGCTCGCCTATTCCGCGCTAATACGTGACAATACGGGCAAACCGCAGCCGTTAACAACCGTACAATTGAGGTTTACCCTGCTTAACGGGATAAACGGCGACCCGTTGCGAACCCCATGGGTTGAAACACAAACCACTCAAACGGATGCTTATGGTTATGCCAATGTTACTATTGGTATGGGCACACAAACAGGCGGAACAGCCGCCAGTTTTGCCGCTGTTGATTTTAGCACCACGGGGTATTGGCTGTTGTCGGAAATAACAACCGGTGGCGCTTATACACCGCTTGAGAAAAAAGCTTTGCAGGCCGTGCCCTATGCAAAATACGCGGGGTCGGTCGCGTCGCCATTTACCACCGGTACCATGGTTGCTTTTGGCGGCGACATAAACAATATACCGCAAGGCTGGCTGCTTTGCGACGGTACGGAACTGGACAATACCAACCCGCTTTACCTGCCGTTGTTCAAGGTTATTGGTTACAACTGGGGCAGCAGCAACCACAGCAATAAATTTAATGTACCCAACACCGCGGGCATGTTTTTACGGGGTGCCAACAACGGCCTGAAAAATGACCCGGATGCCAATGCGCGCATACCTTTTACCGGCGGTATTGCAGGCGACAAGGTAGGCTCCAAGCAGATGGATGCATTCCAGTCGCACGAGCATAATTATAACGGCTATATATTTCATGCCAACAACCCAAACAATGTCGCGGGTTTCGTTACCCAGTTTACTAATGGCCAAACTTATTTAGCGCAGCCACTGATAGCCGGCCCTAACATTTATGCGGATCCCAACTATTGCTCGTGCCCAACCTCGCAACAACTGGCCAAGCCGCAAACATCCAGCGAAACAAGGCCAGCCAACATCTCAGTAAATTATATTATAAAACTCTAACAGCTTTTTATATGCACGCTTACAATTATTGCCGCAAAATAATATCAACATCGCCGCGCCTGCTTTTTTTAATACTTCTTGCCTTTGGGGCAACAGTTGCGCCGCGCGCCCAGCAAAATAACAGTTCGCTTGGTATTAATTTTTCCGCTTTGGTGCGCGACTCAGCCGGCAATGCACAGCCCTCAAAACCTGTGCAAATAAGGTTTACCATTTTAACGGGTCAAACAGGTGATGCCAGCTCGGCCCCCTGGGCTGAAATACAAAAAACGGCCACGGATGCATTTGGGTTTGTTAATGCAACCATTGGCGCCGGGGTAAAAGCCGGCGGAACAGCCGCCGCGTTTGCCCAGGTTGACTTTAGCCAGGGCAATTATTGGCTGCTTGCAGAAGTATTCAATACCAACTCACTTAGTTACCAACCGCTGGCAAAGCAGCCGCTGCAAGCAGTGGCTTACGCAAAAACAGCAGGGGCTGCAGGCACCCAGGCTGTGCCGCCGGGCACTATTTGCGCTTTTGCGGGGGATTTTAACCACATACCCGCAGGCTGGATAGAGTGCCAGGGGCAGCAAGTGGATGGTAATGTGGCAATCAACGTTCCGCTGTTCAAAGCAATTGGATATACCTGGGGCGGCCAGGGCAATATTTTCAGGGTGCCGGGCGCCAACGATCTTTTTTTAAGAGGTGCCTCCAACGGCAAGCCTGGCGACCCTGACGCAGCCAGCCGCCAGCCCGCAGGCAACCTGCCTCCGGGCAGTGCAGGCAGCTATCAGCAAACCACCCTGCAGTATCACCTGCACGGCATTAACTACGGCTTTGACACTGCATCCGGGCTGTTCCCCTCACCTCTAAACATCGGTGGAGTCGCCCCTGGGTTCAATACCGCCTATTACCAACATCCTTCAACTGTTGGTTATGCTGTGTCAAACTTGCCGGGTTCCCAAACTCCCAGGCCAAACGGCACAGACAACCACCCGATGAATGTTTTGGTAAATTATATTATAAAACTCTAATAAGCTTTTATGAGCATATTTAATACCAATTATCTTATTACGGGCCATACCCCTTTTTACGGAAAATTCATCAACCGGGCAGCAGGCTGCGGGCATTCCCTGCAACGTTTTTTGCGCTCGTGCGGCTGCGGGCTGCAAATGTCTGCGTCCGTTTTGATGGCATGTATGTTTTTGGCGGCGGTATCGCCGGCCACGTCGCAGGTTAATGTCGGCAATATGGGTTTTGAATATTCGCTGCTGGTAAAAGATTCCGTGGGCCGTGCCAAGCCTGGGGCGCCAGTTGCCTTGCAAATTTACCTGCTACCAGGGCAAACAAGCCAAACCACGGATGCCGTGTGGGCCGAAACCCAAAACATAACCACCGATGCATATGGCTTTACCAATATCGTAATCGGCAACGGTACAAAAAGCGGCGGCACGGCTGCGAGCTTTAGCACGGTAAATTTTTCAACTACCGCTTACTGGGTTTTAATACAGGTGTACAATACTGCTACCAATACTTACCAAACTTTTATTAAAGACGCACTTGCCGCAGCCCCCTATGCAAAGGTGGCTGGCACAATTGCCGCAACACAAAGCATGCCACCCGGGGTTGTTATACCGTTTGCCGGTGATACAAGCCAAATACCAACGGGCTGGCTGTTATGCGACGGCCGGGAGTTGGACAACACAAACCCGCTGTACCAGCCGCTTTTTAACGCCATATCTTTTAACTGGGGTACCAGCGACAACAACCAGAAGTTCAACATACCAAACCTGGCCGATGTTTTTTTGAAAGGGGCCATAGATATCGCCATACAGGGCAGTTATTCAACGCCGTCGCTTGCGAGGGTGGCTTCTGCACCAGGCAGCAACACCGGCCCCAATGTTGGCAGCTTTGAACAGGATGCGTTTTTGGCGCACCAGCATCCTTCTGTCATTTTTGGTACCCCGGGTGGCAGTACCAATGCAGTATTCTCTACCACAGGCAGTTATGTGTCGGCTGCCCAATTGGCAACCGTGCTTGTACACAAGGGCGATTTCGGCGTTGGCCCGGCGCTTGATGCATCGGGCACCCCCAAGGCATCGCCTTACGAAACGCGGCCCGTTAACGTAGCAGTAAATTATATTATTAAACTGTAACCTTTTTATATGCACACAATCTATACAATTTATAAATATGCTTTAACAGCGGGCATGCTGCTCCTTGTAACGTTGGCTAAAAGCCAGAGCCTGTCTGGCTTTTCCGGCAGCAGCAAGGTTGGCAATACAAATTATAACTATTACATGCCCCTGTTGCCGGGCTCGGCAAAATTTACGAACGGTGTTGTTGCAGGCGGCCCCATACAACAGGTTACAGACACAAGCTCGGTAAGGGATACTTCGGTTGCCATATTCGACTTAGACAGCATACCGCCGCAAACGGTTATATATAATACCCCATGCCAGTTCTATTTAAAAAGCAGCAGCCTTGCAGCCGCGCACAAGGCAGTTACCGGTTATAAATATTACGTAACAGCGGGCAAACCATCAGGAACTGTTCAAGTAAACAGGCTGCAGCTATTCAGCTATATTACTTCGACAGATACGCTTGATTTTGAAATGTCATTCGCGTTGTACACCGCTTCGGGCGACACTGTAAAATCTAAGAATAGCGTGCATTTCAGAATAGTGGCCGCGCTGCAGCCGGAACTTATCGCTTATGGCGTGCCCGGGGCCTTGCAATTGCCCTCAATAACCGACAAAGAATTTACCGTACAAACCATTGACTCTACAGCCACCCCTGTAAGCAATTTTAATTTTGTACCCAGCCAAAGGTTGAGGACGGTAAATTATTCAGGCGTAAACGTAGCCATACAAGCTGGTGGTTCAAGCCACCTGGACCTGCTGAACAACCAGCTTAATTTAGACACCCTTAACCTGTATGCCGACACACTTACAATACAGGGGCAGTTTACCTTTCCGCAAACCACGGTAAACATTTATGCCAAAGTGTTGAATTTTGTGGATGTAAACGGCATGTCGTCTTATATTTCAACAGTACCCCTGCAAGGGCCGGCCAACGGCCTGCCAGGCAACCCCGGCGGCAACATATATTTAAACGTTTTAAGCATTAATGCCAACCCCGGCATACATTTTATTTTAAACGGCGGCAATGGCGAGCCCGCCGTTGACACGCTGCATCATCCAGGCCCCGGCGGTAAGGGCGGCAACTTATATTCCAATGTTGACGCAAGCAGCTATTATGTATCCAACGGCGGCTTTTCGGGCAACATGAGCTTTGACCCCACGGTACCATATAACGCAGCACCAGGTACTTACAACGCACTTGCCAATAATGCAGCAGCCTGGATGCACCCGAATTTTATGTACCAGCTTGTAAATTATTACAACGAATGTTTTTTTAACGGCGACACCGTGCTGTGTGCACAAAAGTTTAGGGATTATACCAACTGGCTAAACTATTACATGGCTAATAACCAGCTAAATGTGCTGGATACGTTTACCGCCATGCAGGTGCAGCAATTGGTTGGGCAAATGAGCTCGGTATTATATAAAATATCCAACCATGTGGACTACTATGGCAACCCAACCGGCTGGGTACCGATGTTGTCGTTTGAGGTGGAAGCCTCGGCTTACCAGAACGAAGCGGCCAATGCCCTTAACATGTTGTACCTGGATGAGCTTATACAAAATGCGAACACAACACTGGCGCAGCGGCAGGGCGCCTTCCAGGTGTACACCGATTCAACTGAATCGCTTATAACCAGGGACGACGCGACCTACCACGACCTGATGTACAACCAATTGCCCCAAATAGACAGCAGTATCAGCAACAACCAGCAGACCACACAATACTTAACCACGAGGCTGTCAGCCATAAATGATCAATTGAACACTCAGGCGCAACAAATATATGACGACAGGCACCGCAGCTCCATTTTTGGGGATATATTGGGAGGCGTTACAGACTTACTTTCGGTAATACCTTCGCCCTATACCCAAGGGGCGGCCGCAATTATAACCGTCGGCGTGCAGGAACTGGGCACTAATGCCGACAAAAACGGCTTCCAGGAAGGCAGTGCATTTGCCGCGCCGATAACCACGGCGCTTAAGCCCTTCATCTCCGGGTACCTCACTTCGCAGGGCAAAGGCCTCAGCGACACATTAAGCGGAACGGCCATCGGCATAATAGGCGCCCTGGGTGGAAACAAATCCGCTTCAACCAACAGCAGCGTAGCCAACCTGTTTACCCAAAATCAGCGGACGGTAAACAATATTCAGGCCAGCGTTATGGGCGTCGTTAACATGTATAATAATATTGTAAGCGTTAACTCGGACGAGTTAGGCTCGATAAAAGGAGGCTTGATAGCCAACGACCCTGCCATAGGCCAAATATCAAACCAGATACAATCCCTCTCAGACGCCCAGGTGGCGCTGGCGCACCGGCTGGAGCAGGTGACGGCTGCGATCATTGACACAAAAAATGATGTTGACAATAACCTTACCAGTCTCGCCCGCTTTAACCAGGCAAGCTTTGACGCCGGCACGGCCATAAACCAAAACCTTTCCGTGCTTTCAAACAATATGCGCCGCAAGGCATTCGAAAGGCTGCGCTTGTACTATTATTATATGGCAAAAGCATACCAGTACAGGACACTGCAGCCATGGACAGGAAGTTTTGTTACACAAGGCCTTATTACCAATATAGATTCTTTGATAAGCGCTTCCGGCAATTCCCCCGCTCTCTCCCAGGGGCAGCTTACCGGCTTAAAATCGCTTTACACGCAAACACTGGATGATATCGCCAACAGCGTATTAACTTATTATAGCAGCAACACGCCCGACCAGGGCCAGTCGGTTCATTTTAATTTGTCCGCGGGCGAGATACAATCACTGAACGCGGGCGATATAGTTCATCTGAACCTTGTTGAAAGAGCGGGCATTCTGTTCCCCTCAAATGAAAATGTAAGGATTGACGGGCTTTCTGTTATCAAAACAGTTACCAAGCCTTACCCGGGGCAGTTGGCACAAGGGCCGCAGGGCATAGTATTCAATTACCCCAACGAGTCGAAGTTGAGAAAAGACGGGCAATCTTATTATTTCAACAACTACAATTATCAAACCAAACACCCTATTTTTTGGGAGACAGACGTAAACCTTGCCGACAACAGCCTTAGCACGAATAGCCCGACAGCGTCGTCAACATCCCTTTTAAATTTTTTGATAGGCAACAATAATAACAACCTCCAGTTATTTTCAACGCCGGCCGCCTGGGCAGACATACAGCTTCAGCTAAAACAGCCCATTAACAGCACGGCAAAATTAGACAGCATAACGGTACAATTAAATTATGAATACACGCCTACCCAAACCGGTAAGGTAAATATTGTTTTAAAAACACTCAATACATGGTTTGCCCCGCTCTTTTATATCAGCACCCCCGACGTTTTTAACAGGAGCAGCGGCGAGGGCGGTTATGTGTACAGGTATTATAACCAGTCATCAAACAATACAGTATCTGTTACTGCACCCCAAATCTATGGCAGGTACACTTTTGTGCGCTGGGCCGATGATTATGGCAACCCCATTACAGGCGCGGGGGTTGACACGACGGGGAAAAATACAATCAGGTTTACACTTGCCCACGACCTTTCACTCAATACTGTCTATCAGTATGCGGGCCCCGTGCTGAACCTGCCCGATACCGTTTATTTGGGCGACTCCTTAAATTATAAACTAAGGCTGCAAAACACAGGCACAGGCCCGGTTTACTGGCTGCTTGATTCAAACAGCACCTGGGTAAAATACCCTGTTAAATTTGGCATTAACGATACCACTTTCACATTAACTTTTGACAGCAACCCCGATTCTGTTAATACCAGGACCGGTGTGCTTGATGTGGCCTCTACCGAAACCGAAACCCAGCACCATTACATTTATTTTGTGCAAAACAAAGGCACGGGCCTTTATATAAATTCCGTAGTGCCGGATACAGCCATTAAAGGCTCGCTGATAACTATCAAAGGCAGATCCTTTAAAACTAAAGGGGTTAATTCGGTAAAATTCGGAGGTGTTGCTGCGGCTTCTTTCTCCGTGGTGAGCGACAGCTTAATTACCGCGGTGGTGGGCACGGGAGCAACGGGCGTAGTAACCCTTGGCACGGCCAAAACTTCCGTTTCCTATGGCGGCTTTGTATTCATCAACGCCCCTGTTCTTACTAATTTCTCGCCCGCCACGGCGGGGCGGGGCGCGCTTGTTACCCTTACCGGTAATTATTTAAGCACAGCAAAATCTGTAACGTTTGGAGGCAAGGCAGCCAGTTCTTTCACCATCATTTCCGATTCAGTGATCACCGCTGTATTAGGCGGCGAAGTAACCGGTTCAGTATCCGTGCAAACCATTGCCGGCACCGCAACGCTTGCAGGCTTTACCTACTGCAGCCCGATATCGCCTTCGGTATCCATAAAATCTAATTTAACAGGTTCACAATGTTCATCCTCCCCGGTGATTGTGACATTTACCGCCACCCCGGTAAACGGAGGCGCCAACACTGTATATCAGTGGTATAAAAACAGCGTTACCGTTGGCACAAACTCGCCAACGTATGCCGACGGCGCTTTAAACAATAACGACACCGTTTGGTGCATTATAAACAGCAGTGCGCCATGCTATGCAGCCACTGCGGCAAAAAGCAACATAATAGTTAACAAAGTAACTGCGCCGGTGTTACCTGTGGTTACTATATCAAACAATGTGGCCAACCCTGTATGCCCGGGCTCAAAAGTTAAGTTTACAGCCAAGTTGGTAAACGGCGGAACAGCGCCGGTATATCAATGGGTAAAAAATTATAACGTTGTCGGTACAAATGCAGGCACTTATTTTGACAGTACATTAAACACCGGCGACAGCGTCTGGTGCAATGTTACCAGCAGTGCAGGTTGTGTCACTAACAATACCGCTGTAAGTAATTCACTATATATTACACTTAATTCAATCACGCCCCAGTCGGTGTCCGTTTCTTCTGCACCGTCCAGTGGTGTGGTAACATTTACTGCAGTAACTGCCGACCCCGGCCCTTCGCCGGTTTACAGTTGGTACAAAAACAACCTGGCTGTTGGCACAAACAACAGCGTTTATAACGATTCTTCATCTGCAAGCGGCGACAGCGTATGGTGTTTTGTAGCAGCACGTGGCGTGTGCGTTGCCCCTAATCCGGCAAAAAGCAATGTTGTTTATAATACGCCGGTCATAACATCCATTGTTCCGTTGTCAGGGCCAATCGGCAGCATATTTACTATTAACGGCAGCGGGCTTGACGGTATTTCATCCATCTCGGTCGGCGGCGGCAGCGCACTCGTTTTAACCAATACATCCACACAAGCAACCGTATTGGTTATGCCTGGTTGCAATACAGGCCAGGTAAGCCTTGCAGCAAATTTAGGCAATGTGTCGGGTATCAATAACTTTACGGTTACCACCGCATTGGCGCCTAATGTACAACAAGGCCCCAAACTACGGGGCAATGGCACTACCGGTAACTATAACACATACGAACAGGGTTATAGCATGGCCTTAAGTGCCGACGGAAATACTGCCCTGGTTGGCGCGCCGTCCATAAGTACTGTGTATGTCTATACCCGCAGCAACGGCGCATGGAGCCAGCAGGCCGCACTTGTGCCAGGCGTCACCGAAGCCGGTTACTCAATGGCGGGTGCTGCCCTTGCATTGAGTGCGGACGGCAACGCTGCAATTATCGGGGCGCCCTATGATGGCGCGAACAGCGGTTCAGCATATATATTCAATCGAAGCAACGGGAGTTGGTCACAAACAGCCGATTTAACGGGTTCTGAAAATAATAATGCGCAATTTGGCATTTCTGTGGGTATGAGTGGTGACGGGCAAACAGTGGTAGTTGGTGAACCTGGGGCGGGCGATGCATGGATGTTCAACTACAGCGGCGGTTCCTGGAATTATAACGGGCAGTTTTACGATTATGCCGGCAACCCTTCAGGGGATTCATATGGCCAGGCTGTCGGCATCAGCGCTGACGCCAGCACTGTTATAGTAGGCCTGCCGGCAACCAATTATAGTACCGGGGCAGCTGCGGTATATTACTATTTGCAGGATTATGGGTGGCAAACTAAAATCCTTACACCAGGCGATGCCACAAACAATTCTCTACAGGGCACGTCCGTTGCCCTCAATGCAAACGGCAGCGTGGCAGTGGTAGGCGGCCCCGGCGACAATTACAATACCGGCGCAGCCTGGTTATATACGTCAAGCGGCGGCAACTGGCCGCAGTGGGGCGGCAAACTGGTTGCCGGCGGCAGTACTTATGGTTCTTCAGTAGGCCAGTCTGTTGGCATCAGCGCCGATGGTAACACCGTTATTTTGGGTGGCCCTAACGACAACAATTCAATTGGTGCGGCCTGGGTATTTTCGCAAAGCAATGGTGGTTGGGTACAACAGGGTAATAAGTTGGTAGGCTCAAACATTAATGACCAGGAAGGCGGCGGGGGTTCCGGCCCGCAACAGGGTTATTCCGTTGCATTAAGTTACGACGGCACAACGGCCTTTATTGGCGGTATTGCAGATAACGGCGCAACAGGCGCGGCATGGCCATTTGTAGCCGGGCCGGCAATATACTCGTTCACACCGGTTACCGGCGGCAGCAAGGATACGATCATGATAACCGGTAATAACTTTTCTGAGGCTACATACGTTGCCTTTGACACAGTGCCTGCCGCCAGCTTTATAGTACTGAGCAATACACAAATAATGGCAGTGTTAGGTGCAGGTGCATCAGGTAATGTAATTGTAAAAACACCTTTTGGAACAGCCACAGACAGCGGGTTTGTGTTTTGCAACCCGGTAGCACCGTCAGTTGTAATTGCTGACAGCGTTGGCAGGGATGCAAATGTGGTCGTAATATGTAAAGGCACTAAGGTTAATTTTAATGCAACTGCTACAAACACCGGTACAACGCCTGTTTACCAATGGTGGAAAAACGGATTGAAGGTGGGTGTCAACAGCAGCACTTATACTGACAGCCTGCTTAACAACGGCGATTCGGTTTATGTAATGGTTAAAGGCGGTTCATCCTGTAGCCTTGTGGATTCTGCAAACAGTAAGGCCATTAAATTCACGGTTAATGCACTGGTGGCGCCAACTGTGACAATCACTGACAATATTGGTGTAACTGCAGGCGCAACAGCTATATGCGCAGGCACCACCGTTAATTTTACTGCAACTGCTATAAATGGTGGCAGTTCGCCGGTTTACCAATGGATGAAGAATGGCATCGCCGTTGGCACAAACAACAGTACCTACACAGACAACCAGCTTAACAATGGGGATTCAGTAATGGCTATGCTTACCAGCAATGCAGCCTGCATACTGGCAAATTTTGCAAACAGTAAAGCTGTTAAGTTTACGGTAATTGCAAATGTTACGCCAACAGTAAATATTATTGACAGCGTTGGTGCGGTTGCAAATGTTACTACTATATGCTCAGGCACTAAAGTTAAGTTTAAGGCTGTTGCCACCAATGGCGGCATAACACCTGTTTACCAGTGGGAGAAAAACGGTGTAAATGTTGGAACAAACAGCGCAATATATACGGACAGCCTGCTAAAGAACGGAGATTCAGTCAACGTGGTGTTTACGGGCAATGCACAATGCGGCATACCTGGTTCTTCAACCAGCAATGCAATCAAGTTCACGGTAAATGCAAACGTTACACCCTCTGTTAGCATAATTTCCAATTTTCCCAGCCCAATTTGTGCTAATACCAAAGTAACTTTTTCTGCAACTGCGGTAAATGGCGGTACGCCTGTGTACCACTGGTATAAGAACAATGCAGCAGTGAGCGGTAATACTAAAAATTACGCGGACAGTTTATTAAATAACAACGACAGTGTTTGGTGTATCATTACCAGCACGGCAAGCTGTGTAACAACAAATACGGCTAAAAGCAATGTAATGGTGTACCTGGTTAATCCTAAGCTTGCGCCAACTTTAAAAGTTACTATCAATACACCAACAACCATTTGTGCAGGTACATCTGTAACATTTACGGCAGCAGCAACCAATACCGGGGCCAACCCAACCTACCAGTGGAAAAAGAATAATGTAAATGTGGGAACAAACAGTGTTACCTATGTTGATGCAGATTTAAACAACAAAGACTCTGTTATTTGTGTGTTGACGATCACCGCACCATGTGCCACACCTGCAAGCATTACCAGCGCAAAAATGAAATTTACTGTAAACCCCATTGTAACGCCGTCTGTTAGCATAACATCAAACTTCCCCAGCCCGATATGTGCTAAAACAAAGGTAACGTTCACGGCTAACCCTGTAAATGCTGTAACGCCAGCCTACCAATGGTATCAGAACGGCAAGCCTGTTGGTGGCAACACCAAAAATTATGCAGATAGTTTAATAAGTAACAACAATAGCATTTGGGTTATAATAACCAGCAGCCCTGGCTGTATAACAAAAGATACTTCAAAGAGCAACGTAATGCATTATATTGTTTATCCAAAACTGTTGCCAACATTAAAAGTAACGGCTAATACCGAAACAACCATTTGTGCAGGCACTCCCGTAACATTTACTGCTGCCGCCACGGGGACAGGAACTAATCCAATATACCGATGGAAGAAGAATAATATAAATGTGGGAACAGACAGTGCCACTTATACAGATGCTACTTTAAAGAACAATGATTCTGTTATATGTGTACTAACAATAACTGCACCATGCGCCACACCAACAAGCATTACCAGCGACAAGCTCAAGTTTACGGTCACATCCGCAGTACCACCGCAACCTTCAGCCATAAAAGGTTTAGTTAGTGTAACGGCGGGGCAAACAAATATCAGCTATGCGGTAACAAGTGTTGCAGGCCTTATTTATACCTGGACGGTACCGGCAGGTGTAACGATTGTATCGGGGCAGGGCACTTACAAAATTGTAGTAAACTGGGGCAGTACATCAGGTATCATATCAGTAACAGAAGCAAATAGTTGCGGCGCTTCAACGCCAAGCCAGCTAACGGTTACAGTACCAGGTAGTGTTGCTGGCTATGATCCTAAAACGGCATTCTTATCCGATGACTATATCAAGGCTTACCCGAACCCTGTTATAGGCACTGCAACAATTGAATTTAACGCAGCTACAGCAAACAAGTATGAGGTTCAAGTGATGAACCAGCTTGGCCAATTGGTAATGTCAAAATCAGGATTAACTATACCGGGGATTAACACGGTATCGCTTGATATGAGCAGGCTTGCTTCAACCATTTACTATGTAAGGCTGATTGATAAAGAGCATGGTGTAAGAATTATAAAATTGGTAAAGGCTAAATAAGCGTACAATTTATTTCCCTTGTAAACCGCCCTGGCCGAAAGGCAGGGCGGTTTAATTTCAACAGCGAAACAAAACTTAATTGACTTATGCGTTTGATCATTATCTTTAGACAAATCCCCTGTTTATGAATAAAATTCTGTGCCTGTGTTTAGTGTTGGTATTTTTGGGCGCGTGCAATAACCCGGATGCTTCCAGGAAAAGTTTTGTTGGTATAAGCGGGATTGACTCCTCGATAAAACCCGGCGACAATTTCTTTCGCTATGTTAACGGCCGCTGGTACGACACTGCGAAAATTGCTGACGATCAAACAGGCGTTGGTTCTTATATGTTCCTGAACATTCCGCAAAAACAATTGCTGCAAAACATATTGGATAGCGTTTCGAAAACGCAACGTACTACCGGCAGTATTGACCAGAAGGTAGGAGACTTCTACGCTTCCGGTATGGACACAGCCACCATCAACCTGAGAGGATACCAACCCATCCAGCCAATACTCAGTCGAATCAATGCTATCACCGATGTTCCATCGTTTATTAAATTTGTGGCCACCGAACTGAAAAACGGAAACCGCTCCATTATTGGTTTTGGTATTTCAGCCGACAACAAAAACAGCGCCATCAACATTGCCCATGTTTACCAGGCCGGCATCGGTCTGCCTGACCGGGATTACTATTTTAAAACAGATTCGTCTACGCTCCGTATTCAGCAAGCCTACAAAAAATACATTGGCACGTTGTTTCAATTAACCGGTAGTAACGCCGCTTCTGCCATGCAGCAAGCAGACATTGTTTACGGTATCGAAAAACAACTGGCCGCATCCCATAAAACAAATATTGCGCTCAGGGACGTTAATGCCAATTACCATAAAACAGCGGTAGTGGCCATCAACAATACGCAACCTAACCTGCAGTGGGCAACATTACTTACAAATGCGGATGCAAAGACAGATTCTATTGATATGGCGCAACCCGCCTATTACGACAAGTTAAATGCGCTGCTGAAATCCATTCCCATCAATGATTGGAAAATTTATTTGACAGCGGGCACCCTTGGGAACTACGCCGATGCACTCAGCAAACCATTCGTGGATGCCTCGTTTGAATTTACCAAAGTATTATCAGGGCAAGCCATCCAGAAATCCCGCCAGCAGATCATGACGCAGAATGTTGACGGTCTTTTGGGCGAAGCTTTAGGGCAATTGTATGTAAAAAGATATTTTAACGAGGATGCAAAAAAGCGCGTGCTTGCGTTGGTGAATAACCTGCAAAAAGCTTTCGAGAACAGGATCAACCATCTTGACTGGATGAGCGACAGCACAAAACAAAAAGCAAAAGAAAAATTATATGCGATAACTAAAAAAATCGGCTACCCCGATAAATGGCGCGATTACGATAAGGTGCAGATCGATAGAACCAAATACTTCGAAAATCTACTCTCGCTCAACCAAAATGATTATCAATTTCAATTGGCAAAGCTAAACAAGCCGGTCGACAGAACAGAATGGGGTACCACTCCTTCTACCGTTACCGCCTACTATAATCCATATTTTAATGAGATCGTTTTCCCGGCTGGCATTTTGCAATTTCCCTACTTTGATTTTTCGGCAGATGACGCCGTTAACTACGGGGGAATCGGGATGGTCATTGGCCATGAAATGACGCACGCCTTCGATGACCAGGGTGCACAATTTGATAAGGAGGGCAACGTTAAAAATTGGTGGACAAAAGAGGACTACGAAAAATTTAGGGCAAAAACAAAAAGGGTGGTTGATCTATACAGTTCCTTTACTGTACTGGACACAGTTCATATTAAGGGAGCCCTGACGGTTGGCGAAAACGCTGCCGACAACGGCGGTATTGCTATTGCCTTTGATGCTTTTAAGATGACTGAAGAAGGAAAGGACACCACTAAAATAGATGGTTTTACGCCCGACCAGCGCTTCTTTCTATCCATTGCCAGAATATGGAGGGTGAAAACAAGAGACGCGTTCCTGCGCATGTATGTAAATACCAATCCACATTCGCCAGCCATGTGGCGTGTAAATGGCCCGTTGATGAGTTTCGCTCCTTTTTACAAAGCATTTAACGTACAGCCTGGTGATAAAAATTACCTGCCCGAAGACCAAAGAATAAAGATTTGGTAGGAGTAATTCCCTTACCGTGAAAAGTCTCCGCAGTTCATGTGGAGTGGAATGCCCGGCTGTTGCTCTATATTTGGCTGTAATGCTAAGTATTTGGCAGGGTACATCAGCCGCACCTTGCCTCTGCTAAAGATGGGAACTCCCTCGTAAACTTTTTCTCCCATGGGATACCTAAAGCGGTAAATTTTGAATGCCCGGTGTTGTGTTCCTGCAACCGTCTTGCAAAATCAATGCAAGCGCCAACATAATATTTATTAAGCTTTTGTGAATATAAAATGTAAGTATGGGGCATAAAATAATACAGGAGCTATTAAGCTCCTGCAATTTAGTGATCCCGTTGGGACTCGAACCCAAGACCCTCCCGATAAAATCGGGATGCTCTACCCGCGGGCGATCAAATCTTCAATATATTTTCTTGATTTCATCTTTTTTATTTTCAGTTCAAATTGCTTTGCCTCTGCTAAAGATGGGAACTCCCTCGTAAACTTTTTCTCCCATGGAATCCCTAAAGCGGTAAATTTTGAATGCCCGGTGTTGTGTTCCTGCAACCGTCTTGCAAAATCAATGCAAGCGCCAACATAATATTTATTAAGCTTTTGTGAATATAAAATGTAAGTATGGGGCATAAAATAATACAGGAGCTATTAAGCTCCTGCAATTTAGTGATCCCGTTGGGACTCGAACCCAAGACCCATACATTAAAAGTGTATTGCTCTACCAACTGAGCTACGGAATCATATTTTATCTCACTCTGAACCCAAGACCCTCCCGATAAAATCGGGATGCTCTACCAACTGAGCTACGGAATCATATTTTATCTCACTCTGAACCCAAGACCCTCCCGATAAAATCGGGATGCTCTACCAACTGAGCTACGGAATCATATTTTATCTCACTCTGAACCCAAGACCCTCCCGATAAAATCGGGATGCTCTACCAACTGAGCTACGGAATCATATTTTATCTTACTCTGAACCCAAGACCCTCCCGATAAAATCGGGATGCTCTACCAACTGAGCTACGGAATCATTCTATCCAAAAAACTGAACTACGGAATATTCTATCCAAGACCCTCCCGATAAAATCGGGATGCCTTGCCAATTGAGCAACAGAATCATTCCCAATTTTTTTGGGAGTGCAAAAATAGGAGAAAATAGGGTTATACCAAATTTTAAAAGATATTTTTCTCACCTTCATGTTCTCATTTATCAAGATTAATTAAACATCCCTATGCATTACTTTTGCAAATCAATCATATTTAATCAACAGGCATGTCATATTTTAATAATAAGGTAATAGTGGTTACCGGCGGGTCAGATGGTATTGGCAGAGCATTGGTTGATGTTTTACTAAAACAGGGTGCAAAGGTATCAACCTGCGGCAGAAATTACGATAAACTGTATGGGTTACAAACTAACTATCCGGATAAACCTTTGATAGTGCATGCAGCAGATGTAAGCAGCGAAGCAGATTGTAAAAATTTTATAAACGAAACAGTACAAACATTTGGCACAATTGATATTCTTATTAATAATGCAGGTATTTCCATGCGCGCCCTTTTTGCAGAAACAAGCCTGGAAACTTTGCGCAGCGTAATGGATATAAATTTCTGGGGCACTGTTTATTGCACCAAATATGCCCTGCCTTATATACTGCAGCAAAAAGGCACTATAGTAGGCGTTTCTTCGGTAGCAGGTTACAGGGGGCTGCCAGGCCGCACCGGTTATAGTGCCTCTAAATTTGCAGTACATGGTTTTCTTGAATCATTGCGTACTGAATTGCTTGACAGTGGCGTTAATATAATGTGGGTATGCCCTGGCTTTACTGCTTCTAATATACGCAATGCAGCCCTTACAAAAGACGGTAAACCACAAGGCTTTACAACATTGGATGAGGGATCTTTAATGAGTGCTGAAGAATGCGCCGATTTAACAATTAAAGCTATAGCTGCAAATAACCGCACCTTAATATATACGTGGAACGATAGGCGTACTATTTTATTGAACAAGCTTTTTCCGAAACTTGCTGATAAATTAGTGCGCAATTTTTTTTATAAAAAGGGCGAATTGGTAAAATAAATTTTTCATTAGCTGCCAGATAAATAATATACATGCCTATTGTAACCCTTTCAACAGATATTGGCCAGGCTGATTATATTATTGGCGCTGTAAAAGGGCAGTTGCTCACTGCTGACGCATCAAATACGGTTGTTGACATTACGCACCAACTATCGCAGCATAATTACCAGCACACTGCATATTTGTGCAATAACGCCTTTAAACATTTTCCGCAAGGCACATTCCACATTATTTTGGTGAATCTTTTTGAAAATTTGCCGGATCACCTGCTTATTGCCGAATATAATAACCAATTTATTGCCTGTCCCGATAATGGCATCCTCACAACCGTATGCGGGGTTAAGCCTGTTAATGTGGTTGCAGTTGATGTTGACACCGCACATAATTTTGGTGTGCTTGCATGTACGCAGGCATTGGCAATGGCACTAAAAAAACTCAGCCACAGTCCGGGTTTGCAACATGCCGGCCGCTTTGTAGATAATATAAAAGAAAAATACCCTTTGAGGCCTACGATTGGCGCAGACTGGATTGACAGCCAGATAATTTTTATTGATAGTTTTGAAAATGTTGTAATAAACGTAACGAAAGAAGAATTCGAAGAGCATCGAAGGGGACGTAACTTTAGAATAATTTTTACAAGGAATGAAGTGATTGAAAAGTTGAGTCAAAATTATGCTTCGGTTACTCCGGGCGATAAGCTTGCATGGTTTAATTCAGCCGGCTACCTTGAAATTGCTATTAACAAGGGTAACATGGCCGGGTTATTTGGGCTGCAGGGCTTTTCAGAAAATTCGTTGAAACAGGCAGCTATGCATAATAAACTGCTTTACCAGACCGTAAGGATATTTTTTTCCTGAATAGGCTGCTAAGCAGGCATAAAAAAATCTTTACGCTTTAACAGTGTAAAGATTTTTTTGGCAAATTTAATCAAATTAGCGTGAGCTGTTTTTAGAACCACCCTTGTTTCCCATGTTATCACTGTCTGAATCACTCATCCTGTTACCAGAATTTGTACCACTGCTTTGGCTGCCTGTTTTGCCTTTTTGGTTTTCTGATTTTTTGTCTTTTAAATTAGCATTGTTGCCACTGTCTTTTGTGTGGCTTTGTGAACCAGGATTTTTTGAATTTTCCATGATTTTTAATTTTAGTGATACGGGAAACCGACAAAATATTGTGCCAAAAAATATGTGAAATAGTTAGGAAACCTACCCTTTAAATATCGTTTAATTTATTTTGGATAAAGGTTAAACCATTCGGTCAGAAATGCGTATTTGCAGTACCAAAGTTGAGTGTATTGAAAAAAACATTTAACTGATATTTGTAGAATGAATGGAGCATTTTTTACACATATCTTCCGCATGAAAACATACAGATAGATAATTTTTTCAGTTAAACTATCTGTTCATGTACCCCTTTTTTGCTTTTATCCTTCCTTAAACCCTGGATCAGTAATATTATAACACCCGTGGTTACACACAGATCTGCAAAATTAAATATGCCAGTGCGCAAATTGTTTATCCCCACGTTCATAAAATCTGTTACATGCCTGTTGTACAATAACCTGTCAATTATATTTCCAAGGCCCCCTGCAAAAATTAGTGCAAGCGGCAACAGGTAAATAAAATCCATTGCTTTTGCTTTTTTAATACAATAAACAAAAAAGGCAAGCAATATTAGTAAGGGGCCAATACCGAATATCCAAAAACTTAACTTTTCAGGCCAATCTGCTCCAAAACTCAAAAATGCACCTGTATTTTCTGTATAGCCAAGCCGTATGGTGTCGTGAAAAAAAGACTGCGGCTCTTTGTATTGAAGGTGCTCTTTTGCTAAACTCTTAGTTAACCTGTCAACGCCAATAAGCGCAAGGCTTAAAAGGCAAAAAAACAATATTTTTCTGTTGGTACTCATATAAGTAAACCCGGTTTAAGGTTTCAAATATAAAGCTATTTGCATTGCACATTAGCGGGTTACCGCTAAGCAGAATGTTTTATGCTAAATAAAAACTGAATAAACTTTTCCAGCTCTTTTCTTCCCCAATTGGGCGTCAGGTTATCTATAGGTTTATAGTTTTCAAATTTTTGTAACGACTGCTGAAATAATTTTATGCCTTCTTCATGTCCGCCCCCCATACTTGCGGGCATATTGTATTTTAAAATGCCCTGCAGGTAATAAATACGCGGGTTATCTGCATTAATACCCTGCGCTTTTTTTAGCGCTGCGTTCATCATGGGTAAATAGGTTTGCCATAAGCTACGGTCTATGGATAAATAGTTCATGGCATATAATGCACGAAGCACTTGTACCTCATCGTTTTCTTCCGGCAGGTTATTCAATAATGTTTCAGCTTTTATTATTGCTGTTTTCCTGTCATCCGTATTTGTATAGGTTTCGCTTAGCTTAATATAACACAGACATTCATAATACAAAGGCTGCCATTCCTTTTTTACATCATATATCGCCGTAAAGGTTGCGGCAAGGTTATTTAGCATTTTTGCATCGCCAATAGTATCTAATGCCTGTATATTTTCAAGCATTGTTTTTTGTAATCATCCTGTGCAATCACAAAAATTGAAATAGTAAAAGCCGTGATAAGTGTGACTAATTTTTTCATTGTTATAAAATTTATTGGTTATTAAATAAAACGAAAGTGATAGAGCTGCATGATCTGCTTTGGGGATGGGGGTGGGGCCTCTAAAAATTTATTCCCATAATAGTTCTTTGTTTTGCAAGGGTAATGTTTATGCCTGCATAAATACTTCTGTATGCAGGTGGTGTTAGCGTGTAGCGTTGTGTACCGTCTGCTGAATAATAATAATTATAAATATTTTTTATGCCTAATATATTATCAGCATAAATAAAGAGAGCGAAAAGATTATTCTTTATAAACCAGGAATAATTTCCGGAGAAAATGAGGTTATGAACCGGCGGCAACCTGTCGGAAAGAAAAGCATGTGCCGGATTATAATAGGGGCGCCCGGGAGTGTAATTATAGGTAAAACCTATGTTTACCGATGTTTTTGGAATGCTGTATTTTGCAACGACAGAAACATTATTGTGTGCTGCAAAGGTTGGCATAGCTTCTGAAACATAATTTTGGAAAAGGCGTTTTGTATCAAGATATGAATAGGATATCCAGTAATCTAAATTTTTTATGCTGCGTTTATCATACCAAAAAATATCTATTCCTTTTGCATAGCCATAGCCGGAATTATTTGTGTTAGGGGAAGGAATATAGTCATACATGAATGGTTGAAATGAAGTGCCATTAATTTCTCTTGCCAAATGGCTATAGTCTTTATAATAACCTTCAATCCTGAACGTTCTGTTATTTTTGATGAATTGATAATTGATGATGTAATGCGAAGCTTCCTCAAAAGATAAGTTACGATTGGTGAATAAATACGTTTCCTGCGGCAGTTGGTAAAAATTTCCATAGCCAATGGAAAACTGGCTGAAAGCGTTAAGCACATAGGCCAACGATATTCTTGGGGCAAGGTTGCTTTTATGCAGCGTATTTGATACTTCGTTACGCACGCCGGCTCTTGCTGCTATCTTATTGCCAATATAAAATTCGGCTTCGGCAAAACTGCAAATAAGCATATCATTCAGTTTGTAGCTGGTTCCGTTATTTAAGTTTTTATATTGTACATATTGCAGTTCTGATCCAAAATATAATTTTCCTCTTTTGCTAAAAGGCCTTGAAAATACAACCCTTCCCTGCGCCCTGCTGTCTTCTTTTTCAATACGGTTAGTATCATATACAACATGGTCGTTATTATTGCTGTAAGAAAAACCGGCATTTAATTGCAATTCCTTAAAATTCTTTTTATATGTGCTGTTGATGTAAAGATTTTTTCCGTCAAGGCTGTAAGACGCCAGCTTTCCATTGACAGATAAATAAGGTATTTGCAGGGCAACATTATTTAATTCATTACTTGCATATAATTTAAATAACCCTCCTTTTTTGCCTTTATTTTTAAATATAATATTCCCGCCGCCACCCTGTGGCGCTTTATTATAGGTAAAGTTTTGCTTGTTAAAATAAAATGAAGGCTTAAGGTCATAATATTTTGCATTTACGGCAAAAGATGTATTATCCCATTTTTGAGTGATATTTCCCGAAACACCCGCTGTGTTTAAAACGACAGATGAAGACGATGCCTGGGCAACATCCTGGGTATTCAACAGTAATACAGCTGATAAAGCCTCGCCATACTGCGCTGAATACCCGCCCGTACTAAAAGCGGTGCCTTTAAACATCAGGGCTGAAAACCTGCCATTTTGGGCTACGCCCGGGACACTGCTAAAAAAAGGGTCCTGCACAATTAACCCGTCAATCACAGCCTTTGTTTCAGATGCTGTACCACCTCTTACAAATAACCCTTCACTTTCGCCAACTTTTGAAGTGCCGGGTAATTCACCGATAGCTTTAAAAACATCAGGCGTTGCTGCCGGAGTTGTGGCAAGGTCGAATGGTTTTAAAATGGTTGTTTTTCTATCGTCACTTGCTTCAAAGCTTCCTGCGGAAATAATTACATCTTTAAGCTGTGCAACTTTTTCGGTGAGAACAATCACTATATTTTGTTGTGCCTGTAAAGCTGTTACCTGTATTTGTGCATCAGTAAAACCCGCGAAGGAGATTTTTAAATTCACGGTATCTTTTATCAATAGATTATTAATGACAAACCTGCCTGAACTATCAGACACCGTTGCTTTAAAAGTACCTGCTACAATTATAGAAGCATTTATAACTGGGCGTCCCTTTTTATCATGCACCAAACCTTGCACTGTTTGTGCGTGTAATACGGGCGTAGAACTCAATAACAGGAGCAGAAATATTTTGTTCATAAAAACAGTTTTGTTGTTATTTGCAAAACAAACGTAGCAATATTGTTTTAATTTTACAACAAAAATGTTATATTTTAGAAAAATTTAATCAAATGAAAATATATCTTATTGATAATCAAAATAAAATGAACAAACGTATTTAAATAAATTTTTATAATTTTGCAACAAAACCGTTTTATTATGTCATCAAGCATAGTACCCGTCATCACTTTATGGGAAGAATTTTCGGTCATTCATAAAAATGCAGGTGTACAGCAATTTGCCCGCTGGATAATTGAAAAGCACTCAACGGCAGGCCCTGGCGAGGGTTTGCTTAAGCCTGGGCTAAAGCCAGGTAAAAGCACAGCAGAATATGCTACCGAGGAATTGAATGAAAGTTCCAGGGTATTGTTATATATCTCAAGGCTACACAGGTACATGCAGATGAAAAGCAAACCTGTTATAAAAAAACTTGGCCTTGCAAAAGATCATGAATACAGTATGCTTACCTACATTTACCTGCTTAAAAGCCCAAATAAAAAGGAGCTCGCTAAAAAAATGCTGCTGGAGAATTCGACCGCGGTTGAAATAACCAACAGGCTTGTAAAAAAAGGCTTTATAGAAGAAGCTACCGATTCGGAAGACAAGCGTTCTACCCGTCTTAAACTTACTCCAAAGGGGGAACATAAGCTGTTTGAAAGTTACCAGTATATGGAAAAGGCTTACATAGATTTCCTGGGTTGCCTTGATCATCCTGAGCAGGTAAAATTAGCCGATTTGCTTGAAAGAGTAGAAAAGTATCAATCAACAGCCGGTGCAACGGGTGATGAAGGTGCATAAGAAGGATTGCTATTATCTTCGCACAGTGTAATACATTACCTGCCGATTATTTATTTTTCTTATTATGTATAACGATGATTTTCTTGATAAAAAATTAAATGAACGTAAGTCGCTTAATGCTAACCGTACCTTTACCCAGCCACAGGCAAAGATTGATTTTTGCAGCAACGATTACTTGGGAATTGTCAAAGGCAATTATCTGTCATCTATCAACGGCCATCTTTCTTCCGGTTCAACTGGTTCGCGGTTACTCTCCGGTAATTATCCGCTAATTGAAGAAACAGAAAATCTAATTGCAACCTTTCATGAAAGTGAGTCGGCATTAATATTTAATTCAGGTTACGATGCCAATATAGGTGTGCTTGCCTCGGTTGCCCAAAGAGGGGATACCATTATTTACGATGCATTGTCTCATGCTTCCATAAGAGATGGCATACGCCTGTCATTTGCAAAGGCATTTTCTTTCAGTCATAACGATATGACTGACCTTGAAAAGAAATTAATGAATGCAACAGGTACTATTTTTATTGTAACAGAATCTGTGTTCAGTATGGACGGCGATATATGCCCTTTGGGTGAACTTGTTGCTTTGTCCGAAAAATATAAAGCACATCTTATTCTTGATGAAGCGCATGCAACCGGCATTATTGGCGAAAAGGGAGAAGCGTTAGCGCAACATCTTAAACTGCATAAAAAGGTATTTTGCCGGATGCATGCATTTGGCAAGGCACTTGGTTGCCATGGCGCGGTTATATTGGGTTCAATGCGGCTAAAAGATTATCTTATTAATTTTGCCAGGAGTTTTATTTATTCCACTGCCTTGCCAGAGCATGCCGCGGCCGTTATTAAGCAAAGCTATCTCTTGTTTCCCGGTCTGAAACAGGAGAGAGAGTGCCTGGGCAGGCTGATCAAAAAATTTCAATCAGTATCTCTCCCTTTTGAAAAATTACTATCGCAAACACCTATTCAAATTGTACTTGTACCTGGCAATGATGCGGCCAAAAAAATAGCGGGCAGGCTACAGGAAAACCAACTTGATGTTCGTGCCATTTTATATCCAACAGTACCAAAAGAAAAAGAACGGCTTCGTATAATACTACACGCGTTTAATACCGTTGAAGAAGTGGATAAGTTGATTTCAGTACTGGCAGACCGTTCATAACTAATGATTCGTATTAAAACACTAATCTTCGCATGTATTGCTATGAACTATTAACTACGAACCATGAACGTCTTCTCACTGGCTCATAGTAAAAAACTAATCTTCGCATGTATTGCCATGAACTATGAGCCATGAACTTCTTCCCCTTATCAACATTTTCCGTACTTTCATTTCAAAATCTCTTCATGAGGGTCTTCTATTTAATACTTTTTGCCGCCATAACAACTGCCTTAATTATTGTGTTAGACACGCCATTACCGGCAGGCACTGCTAAAACACCAAGGCTGGGTTATTTTCTTTCACCTCAAAAGGGTTTTTGGCAAAATGCAGAAGCTGCAAACACGGAATTTAACGGTGAATTGAAACTTGATGGCCTAAAAGGTAAGGCCGAAGTGTATTTTGATGACAGGCTGGTGCCGCATGTGTTTGCAGAGAATGACGCAGACGCATATTTTGTGCAGGGATACCTGCATGCAAAATTCCGTTTATGGCAAATGGAATTTCAAACCTACGCCGCTGCGGGAAGATTGAGCGAGATATTTGGTGAAAAAAGCAATGGCACAAATTTTCTGAAAATTGATATTTATTTCCGCCGCCTTGGAATGGTGTATGCTGCAGAAAACTCACTGAAAGCTATGGAAGCTGACGCGCAAACTAAAGAGGCGCTTGATTCTTACACGGCGGGCGTTAATGCATACATAAATACGATGAATGAGGGGGATTACCCGCTGGAATACAAACTGCTTGATTATAAACCTGAGCCATGGACAAACCTTAAATCCGCGCTTTTTCTTAAATACATGAGCTACGATCTTACGGGGGGGGATGATGATTTTGAAATGACCAATGCGAAAGCCGTTTTTACGAAGACACAGTTTGAAAAACTTTTTCCTTATGGTCAGGATTCTATTCAAAATATCATTCCGAAAGGAACTCATTTTGCAAAACCGGGAATAGCTTTAAAGATACCTGCATCAGGAGATTCTCTTTACTTTAATTATAAAGAGGGTGTAAAAGTTCCGGCAAAACCCGTAAAACCGGATCCTGATAACGGCAGCAATAACTGGGCAGTTTCGGGTTCAAAAACAAAAAGTGGGAAACCTATTTTGTGCAGTGACCCTCATCTTGACCTCAACCTTCCTTCCCTTTGGTATGAAATGCAGATATCTGTGCCGGGTTATAATGTATATGGAGTGAGTTTCCCCGGTGCACCGGCCATCATTATCGGGTTTAATGATAATTGTGCATGGGGCGTTACCAATGCTGAACGTGACGTAAAGGATTATTATGAAATTAAATTCCAGGATAGTACTATGCAGCATTACCTGTATAATTTTGAATGGAAGAAGACAGATTTTAGAAATGAGGTGATAAAAATTAAAGGCCAGCCTGATCGAGTAGAAAAAATAGCCATGACCCTTTGGGGGCCGGTTATGTACGACAAAAGTTATCCTGATAAAATGCATAACGAAAAAGCATATGCCTGCCACTGGACAGCGCATGACGGAACTGATGAACTGAAGACGTTTATGTTATTAGACAGGGCTAAAAATATTGATGACTATAAAAATGCGATCGTAACTTTTAGCAACCCGGGGCAGAATTTTGTTTTTGCTTCAAAGAACGGGGATATTGCCATAAAAGAGGAAGGGAGTTTCGGGGCAAAGTGGAGAAGGCAGGGTGATTTTGTTATGCCCGGTTACGACAGCAGTTATGCCTATACTTCAATTCCCGACAGTGAAAATTTGATCCTGCAAAATCCCGCAAGGGGCTTTGTAAGCAGTGCAAACCAATATGCGTATGATACATCATACCCTTATTATATTGGAGGATTAAGCTTTGAATATTTTCGGCCCAACATTATAAACAGGAAATTATCGGGCATGCAAAAAATTACCGCAGAAGATATGCAGCAAATGCAGACTGATAATTATAACCTTTTAGCAGAAATGGCAAGGCCGTCTTTATTGAAATATATCAATGAATCGTTATTGAACGATGATGAAAAAAAATACCTCGATATTTTCCGGTCATGGAATTTAAGAAATGATGCAACAGAGGAAGGCCCCACTGTTTTTACACCCTGGTGGGACAGCCTGAAAGTTTGTATGTACCAGGATGAATTTTCAGTAACGCAACTCCCATTGCCGGATATTCTTAAAACCAATTCGTTCAACACTACCTTGCTGCACGCATTAATGAAGGACTCCGCTTATGAATTTGCAGATGACATAACAACCCCTCAAAAAGAAACAATGAGGGATGTTGTTACGATGGCTTTTAAAAAGATCATTCCTGTGCTTAAGGATGCAGAAAAAAGAAATGCTCTCGTTTGGGCTAAGTTTAAAGATAGTGGAGTAAAACACCTGTTAAGCATACCCGCTTTAAGCAGGTTTCATTTGTTTTCCGGCGGGGGCAGGGGAGTAATCAATGCTTACAAAAAATACAATGGCCCAAGCTGGAGAATGATAGTACAACTTACAGATGAGACGGAAGCCTATGGCCTGTATCCGGGCGGGCAAAGCGGTAACCCGGGAAGTAAATATTACGATACGTTTATTGATAAATGGGTAACCGGGCAATATTACCGGATACAAATATTTACTAAAGAAAATATGCAAAGGCAAAAACTTGCAGGAAGCATGACATTTTTAAAATGATAAATAGAGACTAATGAAATTTATAGTGGCCATATTTTTAACAGCTTTATTGGGTTATGCAGCGCCTTTATATTTTCCGTGGTGGAGTTTTGCTGTTACATCTGCTGTTATAGCCGCAGCGGTACATCAAAAAAGCTGGAAAGCATTTATCACTGGGTTTATTGGGATGTTTCTGTTATGGGGTGCGCTTGCTTTTATTATTGATGTGAATAATGAACACTTGTTGTCACAAAAAATTGCGCAGGTACTGCCATTGGGCGGTTCTTATATTCTGCTTATTCTTATTTCAGCTTTTGTTGGCGGCCTTGTATCAGGATTTGCAGCTTTAACAGGAAGTTTTGCACGACGGATTGGAGCGATGAACCAGGATATAGCGTAAGGCCTGTCGTTTTTTAACTATGCAACAATGCGCTCTTCTTTTAACAATATTTCCAGGCGCTGCAATAATTTATCTATGATATTATTTTCTATTCTCGTTCTAAAATACCCTTCCAGTATTTTATCGGTCCATATAAAGTAGGTAAAGCTTTTTAGTATAGCACCTATTGAAGCCTGCTCAATCCATTCATCAAGCGTATCGTATTCTAACGGTTCCTGCTGTATAACGCTGTAATCCGTATCTGCAAAATTATGCCCGCAAAAAAGTTCAATAAATTTTGTTATAACATCATTTTTTATTTTTTTGGGGGAAGATGCAATTGATAAAGGGTTTACCGAATAAAATTGTTTTCTGTATGCAGCTAATTGTACAAGCCCGCTTATTTGATATGATGTAAGGTCACCCAACAACTTATAAAAGATTACGTGGCGAAAGTAGTATGAAGAACACAGCTAAGCCGTCTTGCCCTAAAGATTTATATGATTTTTAAGCACTTACTTAAAATGATATTAAAATCATAATATGTATTTTTGCACCTGATATTTTGTCTGCCATGCAAGCAGATCCATATTGTCAATGGAATATTGGGCGAAATACTGTTACAAAGATCAGCAGGCGCCCGATGTCTGAAATACTAAAAATAAAATGGCTGTATTACATAACCGCATTTCGGGTGAGGAGTTGAAAAAACGCCTTATGGAAGAACCCATGCCCCGGACAACAATTAGTTTTTATCAATATTTTCCTATTCAAAATCCACAGGAATTCCGCGACCATTTGTACAAAAATTTATTCAGCCTTAAGGTTTTTGGGCGCATCTATGTTGCTAGGGAGGGCATCAATGCACAGGTAAGTGTACCCTCTGAAAGCCTTGAGGCATTCCGGTCATTTTTGTATTCAATTGAGCCTTTAAACGGCGCGCGTTTGAACATCGCTGTTGATGACGACGGTAAGTCGTTTTGGGTATTGAAGGTGAAAGTAAGGGAAAAGATCGTGGCCGATGGTATTACTGACACCACATTCAATATGAATAATAAAGGGCGGTATGTTAATGCCGGTGAAATGAATGCTTTGATGAATGATGAGGATACAATTATTGTGGACATGCGCAACCACTACGAATACGAGGTGGGGCATTTTGTAAGAGCTGTTGAAGTGCCTTCTGACACTTTTCGCGACCAGTTGCCTATGGCCGCTGATATGCTTAAGGGTAAGGAAGAAAAGAATATAATTATGTATTGCACCGGCGGCATACGCTGCGAGAAAGCCAGTGCTTTTATGCTGCACAAAGGATTTAAAAATGTATCTCACCTGGAAGGAGGGATAATTAATTATGCAAGAGAGATACAGGAGCAAGGGTTAGAAAGCAAATTTATTGGTAAAAATTTTGTGTTTGACGAAAGGCTTGGAGAGCGGATAACAGAAGATGTAATAGCACACTGCCACCAGTGCGGCAAACCTTGCGACACACATACCAATTGTAAAAATAACGGGTGCCATCTATTATTCATTCAATGTGAAGAATGTGCTGCAAAATATGATGGCTGCTGTAGCATTGAATGTAAGGATACTATTGACCTGCCCGTTGAAAGGCAAATGCAAATACGCAAGGGTATTGACAAAGGCCAGAATATTTTTAATAAAAGCAAAGTGAGGTTAAGGCCAAAACTAAAGGGACTAAAAAAGGAGGAGTAAGAACATTATATAACGCCGTTCTTCTCAAGCGATTTCATTATTCTTTCGTATGTTTCGTCATCGCTTAAATCCTGTGGTACAAATGTTTCGCCTATAACATGCTCGTATAATTCAATGTAACGTTTTGAAATGGTATTTACCCATTCAGTATCCATCACAGGAACCGTTTGCCCCTCCTTTCCCATAAAATTATTTGCAATAAGCCATTCACGAACAAACTCTTTGCTTAATTGCTTTTGGCGTTCACCTTTTTGCTGGCGTTCTTCAAAACCATCTGCATAAAAATAGCGGGATGAGTCAGGCGTATGTACTTCATCCATTAAAACTATATTGCCATCAAGCCTTCCAAACTCATATTTTGTATCAACAAGTATCAATCCCCTTTTAGCGGCAATTTCTTTTCCCCTTTCAAAAAGAGCAAGCGCATATTTTTCCAAAATATCCCAGTCTTCCCCGGTTGCAATGCCTTTCGCTATAATTTCTTCTTTTGAAATATCTTCATCATGGCCTTCTTCTGCCTTTGTGGATGGAGTAATGATAGGAGTTGGAAAAAGATCATTTTCCTTCATTCCATCTGGCATAGTTACCCCGCATAAAATCCTCCTGCCGGAAGAATAAGTTCGCCATGCGTGCCCTGTAAGGTTGCCACGTACAACCATTTCAATTTTAAAGGGCTCACAGCGAAGGCCGGCAGCCACATTTGGCGCCGGTGTATCAACCAGCCAGTTGGGGCAAATATCTTTTGTTGCGGTTAGCATATATGCAGCAACCTGGTTTAAAACCTGCCCTTTATAAGGGATGGGTTCGGGCAAAATAACGTCAAATGCGGAAATGCGGTTACTTGCTATCATTACCAGCCATTTGTTATTAATGGTATAAACATCTCTTACTTTTCCTTTATAAAAAGCGGTTTGTTGGGGGAATTTGAAATTTGCCATGGCCCAAAAATAGTTTTTATCACGAAATATGGCACTTTATAGGAGTATAAACCTTAAAAGAAGATAAAACTGTAAATTTTACGCAATAAAGTTTTAATTTAATTATAACTATTGCTATTTTGCTGATAATTAAACTACTGCCAAATGAAAAATTTAATATCCTGTGTAGTTTTTGCAATAACGGTGTTGTTTTCAGTGCCCGTATTTTCCCAGGGTTCTGTTACTATAACGGGGCATGTAAGAAATAGCACTTCAAAGGAAGGGATTTCGGCTGTTTCAGTAATTATTAAGGGTACATCCATAGGTACTTATTCAAATGATAAAGGTGATTTTAAATTCGTTACCCTGCAAAAGCCCCCCTTTACGCTGGTAATATCATCAGTAGGCTATGCTGCAAAGGAAGTACAGGTAACATCTGCAACTGAAAGCAATATGTCAGTTGATCTTGAAACTGCATACACATTAGGCCAGGACATTGTTGTTGCAGCATCCCGTGTGCCGGAAAGAATATTAGAATCACCCGTTTCCATTGAAAGGGTGAGTGCGGCAAATATCAGGAACTCACCTACAACAAGTTACTACGACCTGGTAAAAACTTTAAAAGGAGTTGATGTTACCAGTTCAAGCCTTACTTTTACCTCTATTACAACCAGGGGTTTTAATGGCAGTGGCAATACACGGGTAAACCAGTTTGTAGATGGAATGGATAACCAGGCGCCCGGACTTAATTTTTCCGTAGGCGGTGTAGTTGGGTTAACAGAGCTGGATGTTGATAATATGGAACTGTTGCCGGGTGCATCATCTGCTCTTTATGGTTCTGGTGGCATGAACGGTACATTGCTCATCACTTCAAAAGACCCTTTTAAATACCAGGGTTTTAGCGCACAGGTAAAAACAGGTGTAAATCATATTGACGGGAGCAGCAATAACGACCCTATCGGGGTTTCGCCTTATTACGATTTCAGCTTCAGGTGGGGCCAAAAGATCGGCGATAAATTTGCTTTTAAAATAGGCGCCCAATTTATACAGGCAAAAGACTGGGTAGCCAATGACCAATCTGATTACACCGGTGTTGGAACAGGCGTAAACAGCCATGTGATACCGGGTACCAGGGAAACTGACCCCAATTATGATGGGGTAAATGTTTATGGCGACGAAACAAGTGCAAATATATTTGGGGTAGCTAATGCTGTTCAAAGCCAAACAAGGGCAGGTATATTGGCTGCTACAGGCAATACGCTGGATATTGTACAGGCGATGAATGCTAACTTACCTGCAAATGCAACACCTGCCCAAATTGGCGCTTTTATCAGTTCTTTACCCGCGGCTTTGCAGGGGCCTGTAACAAACCTTGTACCCTTTTATTTTGGACTAAGGAACAATATTATACCTAACCAAAATGTAAGCCGTACAGGGTATAAAGAAAATGAAGTTATTGATAATACTACTGTTGATGTAAGAATAAGCGGTGGCCTTTATTATAAAATAAATTCCGGAACTGAAATGTCGTTGATTGCAAATTATGGTACCGGTAATACTGTATATACGGGCAGCGACAGGTATTCGTTAAAAAACCTGCAGATAGGGCAGTATAAATTTGAAGTTAAAAACGACAACTGGTTCGTTAAAGCCTATGCCACACTTGAAAATTCGGGTGATGCATTTAATGCCACTATCGCGACCCAGCTATTTAATGAGGCATGGAAGCCAAGCACAACGTGGTATCCCCAATTTACAGCGGCTTATGTTCAGGCTGTATCGCAGGGGGCCAGCAGCATGCAGGCGTTTAACGCAGCGCGTGCTTTTGCCGATCAGGGGCGTCCGGCGCCAGGTTCGCAGGAGTTTAGAACCATTTTTGATACCGTGGTTAGCAAGCCAATACCGAAGGGTGGCAAGTTTTTAGATAGAACGAATTTGTATCATGTTGAAGGGCAATACAACTTTACAAGTATTGTTAAGTTTGCTGAAGTGCTGGTAGGTGCAAGCTACAGGGTTTACAGGCTTAACTCCCAGGGCACTTTATTTGCCGATAGCGCGGGGCCTATAAACACATCGGAATTTGGCGCCTACGTGCAGGTGGCGAAAAAGTTTTTTGAGGATAAGTTAAAATTGACAGCTTCAGGCAGATACGACAAAAATGAAAACTTTGACGGTAAATTTACCCCAAGGTTTTCCGCAGTGGTTACGGTGGCCCCTGACCAGAACATAAGGGCGTCTTATCAAAACGCTTACAGGTTTCCATCTAACCAAAACCAATGGATAAACCTTAACACCGGTGCGGGCATTCTCATTGGCGGCCTGCCGCAGTTGAGGCAATTTTACCATTTTGATACAGAGCCGGTATATACCCCCGCAAGTGTACAGGCTTATAGCCAAACCGGTAACCCGGCAGTGCTTGTGCAGCAAACTTTTGGTACCTATAAGCCTGAAACAGTAAATAGTTGGGAACTTGGTTACAAGGGGCTGTATAACAAACGTTTCCTGGTTGATGTATATGGTTATTATGCAACTTACAATAATTTTATAGGCAGGGTTTCCTGTTACCAGTTGGCTACCGGTACAGGGTTCTCGGTTTCTGTAAACAGCCCTAACACCGTTCATACAAAAGGGTTTGGTGTTGGGCTTGATTATTTATTGAATAATAACTATGCAATAGATGCCAACCTTTCATCTGATGTAATTGATAACCCTGATCCAAATTTTGCCACTTATTTCAATACACCGAGGTATAGGGCGAATATTGGCTTCTCAAACAGCGGGTTCGGGCACAATAAACTTTTTGGGTTTAATATACAGTGGAGATGGCAGGATACCTATTTTACAGAGGCAGATTTTAAACAGGGCGATGTATCCGCTTTCAGCACCATTGATGCACAGATAAGCTATAAGCTGCCAAAAATTAAATCATTAATAAAATTGGGGGGCACCAATATACTTAACCATTATTATATAACAGCCTTTGGTAACCCTGCCATTGGCGCCTTATATTATGTAAGTTTTGCCTATAATGTTTTTTAGTCATCATTATTTCGCATTAGAATGTAACAAAGCCGGCAAATTTTTTTGCCGGCTTTGTTATTTAAGCAAATCAACATTAGAAAAGCCATCGCACTTAAACAGCCCGAATAGCCTTACCTCACAATATTGCAATAACTATTTACCATTTGTAAAGCATAATCCTATATTTTTGCGGTGCTTTTTAAAGGCTAAACACTACATAAATATGCGACAAATTGCTTTTCGTGAAGCGCTGCGTGAGGCTATGAATGAGGAAATGAGGAGGGATGACAGGGTTTTTGTAATGGGAGAGGAGGTGGCTGAATATAATGGCGCTTATAAGGTAACACAGGGTATGCTTGCCGAATTTGGTCCAAAACGTGTTATTGATACGCCCATTTCTGAACTTGGCTTTACAGGTGTGGCTGTTGGTGCTGCACAACATGGCCTTCGCCCGGTAGTAGAATACATGACGTGGAATTTTGCAGTTTTGGCTCTCGACCAAATATTAAATACTGCCAGTAAAATGCTTGCCATGAGCGGCGGCCAGCTTGGTTGCCCTATTGTCTTACGCGGGCCTAACGGAAGTGCAGGCCAGCTTGGCGCACAGCACTCTACCGCATTTGAAAGCTATTTTGCTAACATACCCGGTATTAAAGTGGTTTCTCCTTCAAACGGTTACGATGCAAAGGGCTTGCTTAAGCAGGCCATACGTTACGAAGAAGATCCCGTTATATTTATGGAAAGCGAGGTAATGTACGGCGATAAAAGCGAGGTGCCCGAAGAAGAATATTATATACCAATTGGTAAAGCTGATGTAAAAAAAGAAGGCAAAGATGTAACCATTGTGTCTTATAATAAAATGATGAAAGTTGCTTTGGGTGCTGCTGCCGAACTGGAAAAGGAGAACATAAGCGCCGAAGTAATTGATCTTAGAAGCATTCGTCCGCTTGACTGGCATACGGTTTTAGAAAGTGTAAAAAAAACCAACCGCCTGGTAATTGTGGAAGAACAATGGCCCATGTGTTCAGTATCTTCAGAGCTTGCTTTTCGCATTCAAAAAGAGGGATTTGATTATCTTGATGCACCTGTTCGACGCATTACCAGCGCCGATGCCCCTATGCATTACGCGCCAAATCTTGCTGCGCTTGCCATACCCGATATTGCCCGTACAATTAAGATAGTTAAGGAAGTGATGTATATTAAAAAGTAGATTGAAGAGTGTTATCTGCTCTTAATAAATAATTTCATCCCGGATGCAATATATAATGCTCCGGGATTTTTAATTTTAACGGATGAAAAAAATAATACTGCTGCTTATTTGGCTGTTTATCATAAAACAGGCATTTGCTCAAAAAGCAGATAGTACTGTTATTGCAGACAGTGCCTCTCTGCAAAATGTTACCGTTAATGCTTTTGAAACAAAAACAAAATGGAAAGATGTTGCTGCAACTGTTTCTATTCTAAATAAAAAAGATCTTCAGCGTTTTGATGTCAATTCTATGCTATCAGCTATGAACACTGTAGCAGGGGTAAGAATGGAAGAACGTTCGCCGGGAAGTTACCGGTTATCAGTCAGGGGTAGTTTGCTGCGATCGCCTTTCGGGGTAAGGGATGTAAAAATATATCTCGATGGTGTGCCCTTTACTGATGCAACAGGTAATACCTACCTTAATCTTATTGATCCCAACCAGTTACAGTCTGCCGAAATTATTAAGGGGCCGTCAAGCAGCATTTACGGTGCAAATACCGGCGGCGTTGTTTTGCTTAGCTCCCTCAACAACATTGGTGACAAAAAAAACAGGTTTGATGCTTCATTAAATGGCGGGTCGTATGGCATGTTTAATGAGCAGGCCGGGTGGCAAACACAGGAAAAAACCTTTTCATCAAGCCTGCAGCAATCATACATGCAAAGCGATGGTTTCAGAAAGCAAACAGCCATGCATAAGGATGTAATAAAATGGAACGGCAGGTTTAATATCAATGCCAGTCAATCATTATCTTTTATTGCCTTTTATACCGATCTTTATTACCAAACGCCAGGCGGCTTAACACAGGCACAAATGGATGCGGACCCAACGCAGGCAAGGCTGGCATCGGGAAGCATACCCGGTGCGCAAACACAACATGCCGCAGTAACAAATAAAACAGGTTTTATTGCTGCAACATTAACATCAAACATTGGCAAAAATTTTACTAACATAACTTCATTTGTAATTGATCACACCGGTTTTACAAATCCTACTTTTACCAGCTATGAGCATAGAAGTGAATGGAATTATAACGCCCGTACAAGCTTTGGGTATAAGTACAAAAAAAACGATTTTATTTTGCATGCAACGGGCGGCGTAGAAATAGGATATAATGTTGCACACATTAACGATTATGGCAACAGGGCTGGTGTACAGGATACTGTGCAATATAAAGACCTTACACAATTAACGCAGTATTTTATTTTTGCGCAGGTAAGTATAAATGCCGGGCGCCGATGGCTGTTTCAAGTGGGGGGCAGTAATAATGCAACCTATTATTGGTTTAACAGGTTGACTGACCTTATTTCAAAATATCCTCAAACCCGCTCAGCGGGGCCGCTTATTACGCCACGTATCAGCGCTTTATACCAGCTAACAAATAGTGTCTCAATCTATGCCTCCGCATCCGAAGGATTTTCTACCCCTACGCTGGCCGAGATCCGTCCAACAAACGGCACTTATTATCCATTTCTTCAACCTGAATATGGCTGGAACTATGAAGCTGGCATAAAGGGCGCCTTGTTAAAGAGTGACCTTGAGTTTAATGCGTCTGTATATTATTTTGCATTAAAACAAGCTATTGTAAGCCGCACAGATAGTGCAGGTGTGCAATATTTTGTAAATGCAGGCAGTACAAAACAAAACGGTGCAGAAATTTGGTTTAAAGCACATCTTATCCATAACAATATGTACACAGTGGCTTCTTTAGATATTTGGAATAGCTTTAGTTACCAGCCGTACCGGTTTACAAATTATACGGTAGGAACCAATAATTATTCAGGCAACAAATTAACAGGGGTGCCCACTTATATAAATGTAAGCGGGGTTGACATTAACACTAAAAATGCATTTTACGGCAGTATTATATTTAATGCTACATCATCCATACCGCTTGATGACGCAAACAGCGCTTTTGCAAAGCGATATTATTTATTACAGGTTAAAGTTGGCAAATATTTTAAAATACATACCTGTAAGCTAAACACCTATTTTGGAATAGACAATTTGCTTAACGAGGTATATAGCCTGGGAAATGATATTAACGCAGCGGGTAAACGGTATTTTAACCCGGCCCCTAAAAGAAATTTCTTTATTGGTGCAAGATTAACTTTTTAAATATTTCTTATATCATCTTCTTCTTTTTGCACCCCTTTAGGATGGGAGCATTTTGCTATATTCGCATTTTTAAAATAGAACTATGCCAAACATCCTGATAATTGATGACGAAAAGGCCATAAGAAAAACGCTCGGCGAAATACTGTCTTATGAAGGGTTTAAAATAGACGAAGCCGCCGACGGCGAAGAAGGCTGGAAATGCTTTAACGAAAAAAATTACGATGTTGTTTTGTGCGATATTAAAATGCCCAAAATGGACGGGCTGGAATTTTTAACAAGAGCAACGGAAAAAAATGCTGATATACCTATCATCATGATCAGCGGCCATGGCACTATTGAAACAGCCGTTGATGCAGTTAAAAAGGGTGCATACGATTATGTGGCAAAACCACCGGACCTTAACCGGTTACTGATAACCATACGTAATGCACTTGATAAAAATTCGCTTAATAAAGAAACGCGTACTTTAAAACGCAAGGTTAAGCGTGTAGAAGAAATGACAGGTGAAAGTGATGCCATAAAACGCATAAAGGAAACAATTGAAAAAGTTGCACCCACTGATGCACGTGTATTAATTACAGGAGAAAATGGAGTAGGTAAGGAGTTAGTAGCGAGATGGATACACGAGAAAAGTGCAAGGGCAGAAAGCTCTATAGTTGAAGTAAACTGCGCTGCCATACCAAGTGAATTAATAGAAAGCGAATTGTTTGGCCACGAAAAAGGTTCTTTTACTTCAGCAGTTAAGCAACGCATTGGTAAATTTGAGCAGGCCAATGGCGGCACTTTATTCCTTGATGAAATTGGGGATATGAGTTTAAGCGCCCAGGCAAAAGTATTGCGTGCTTTGCAGGAAGGCAGAATTACAAGAGTGGGCGGTGATAAAGAAATAAATGTAGATGTAAGGGTTGTAGCAGCCACAAATAAAAACCTGCTAAAAGAAGTGGAAGAAAAGAATTTCAGGTTAGATCTCTATCATCGTATAAGTGTTATTTTGATCCATGTACCGTCACTGAACGAAAGAAGGGAGGATATAACCCTGCTGGTTGATAAATTCTTAAATGACATTGCTGAAGAATACGGGCAAACAAGAAAGGCAATAGACAAAAAAGCGCTGGATGCATTGCAGAAACATAACTGGACGGGCAATATACGCGAATTAAGAAATGTAGTTGAAAGGCTTGTTATACTTTCGGCTAAAATAATAAGCCTGGAAGATGTAACAAATTATGTGTTGCCGAAATAAGATGACAGGAAAGTTAACAGATGTTAGATTACAGAAGAGTAGGTCATTGAGTCATTAGTCAATAGTCATTTAGGGACGCAAATAGCTCGGTCTTTTACTTCCGGACTTCCGAACTTCCCGACTTTCGGACTAAGAGATAACAGGAAGAACAGACATCGTCATTGCGAAAAAACCGGCGTGGGTTTGTTTGTGGGGATTTTTGTGGCAATCTGCTGAGATAAAAGTTGACATATGAACGGAAAAAGTTTAAAGTTAAAAGTGAAGAGTTAAAAAGTGCGATCATGGGCTTGTCTTTACTATGAACTATTAACCATGAACTATGAACTTGAGAGAGGGAAGCACTGTTATCATAATCGTTGGGCCAACTGCATCTGGCAAAACTCCTTTATCGTTGGCGTTGGCTCAATATCTTAATACCGAGATCATTTCTGCAGATTCACGGCAATGTTTCAGGGAACTTAATATTGGCGTAGCAAAACCGTCAGAGGAAGAATTGCAGCTTGTTAAACACCACTTTATTAATTCACATTCTGTTTACGATACGGTAAATGCACAGGTATTTGAACAATACGCTTTAAATGCAGTTGATGAAATTTTTAAAAGCAACCAATATGCTGTAATGGTTGGTGGAACAGGGTTGTATATAAAAGCATTCTGTGATGGATTGGATGAAATACCGCCGGTAAATGATAAAATAAGAGACTACATAACAGCTCAATATCAAACAAATGGCTTGTTATGGCTGCAACAGGAAGTAATGAATAATGACCCTGAATTTTGGAAAGCAGGCGAACAGCAAAACCCTCACCGGCTTATACGCGCCCTTGAAATTAAATTAGGCACCGGTGAATCTATACTGTCATTCCGGAAAAAAAAACCGGTGCAAAGGGCTTTCAAAATAATTAAGATAGGAATTGATCTTTCAAGGGAACAATTGTATCATAACATTAATAAACGTGTTGATGATATGATTGGCAAAGGGTTGGCTGCAGAAGTAGAGGCGCTAATGCCCATCCGGCAACTTAATGCCCTGCAAACAGTTGGATATAAAGAATTATTTAATTTTTTTGATGGAAAATGTTCTTTGGAGAAAGCCATCAGCCAGCTAAAACTAAACACCCGCCATTACGCGAAAAGACAAATTACCTGGTTTAAAAAAGATACCTCCATTTATTGGGAACCCATATTTGATAAGGGCTCTATTGATTTTTTATTGCAAAAGGCCACGCAGGAACTGTGAAGTATTTGCATAATTTTATAGTGTAATTTGTACACATATCAATAGTGTATTTTTGACACACTCAAAAAAAAATCTCAATTTTTTTTTGATGAATTAGATAACAAATAGTTAATTTTATCGCGTCCCAAATTATCAAACAACCAAACTCGCCCGCTTATGAGACAAAAATGCGATCGCTTGTCTGTACGAGTATGTACAGTACTTCTCTTTTTGTTAGTATCAGGCTCATTGTTTGCGCAAAGAAAAGTAACAGGTACTGTTACTGCTGCAAAAACAAGCCAGCCTGTAAGTTTTGCTTCTGTAACTGTTAAAGGAACAAACATTGCCACTGCTACTGATGCAGCCGGTACATTTGCTATTACTGTTCCGGGAGGCAAAACTGTTTTAACGATCTCCTCTGTTGGCTTTGCCGACCAGGATGTATCAATCGGATCAGGTTCATTAAGTATAGTATTGGTAGAAACCACATCCAGCCTGGATGAAATAGTGGTTACCGGCTATACTGCGCAAAAGAAAAAGGATATTATTGGTTCGGTGGATGTAGTGAATGTTAAAGACATGAAAGCTATACCGTCAGGCAGTCCCGAACAAATGTTACAAGGCCAGGCAGCCGGCGTTAACGTTATCACTTCGGGCGCTCCCGGTGCTAACAGCAACGTTTTTATTCGTGGTATAACATCGTTTGGCGGAGTTGACCCGCTGGTAATTATTGATGGTGTTCCGGGCAGCATGCACGATCTTAATATCAATGATATTGAGAGTGTACAGGTATTAAAAGATGCCGGTGTAATGGCCATTTATGGTGCACGCGGCTCAAACGGCGTTATCATCATTACAACCAAAAGAGGCCGCGCAGGTAAAACCACCATCACTTATGATGGTTATTATGGTACACAGCAGGCATTGCCCGGTAATGTTTGGCATATACTAAACACTACAGAAATGGCACAGGCTTACTGGCAGTCAGATATCAACTCAAACCAGTTAACAAACGGCAACCCTTCTTCTCCCAACTATGGTAACGGGCCTACTCCAGTAATACCGGATTATATTTTGCCAACAGGCGCTAAAGACGGTGATGCTTCGGTAAACCCTGCTTTGTATAATATTGATTACAGCAAGGGCGCTATTTATCAAATAACCAGGGCTAATAAAACAGGAACAGACTGGTTTCATTCAGTGTTCAATAATGCTCCCATACAAAGCCATAACATACAGGGTAGCGGCGGCAGTGATAAATCAACTTACCTTTTCTCGCTCGGTTATTTTGACCAGCAAGGTACGCTGCTTAATACTTATTTAAAAAGGTATTCTGCAAGGATCAACACCACTTTTGCTGTAAAGGATCATATACGCATCGGTGAAAACGCTTACCTGTTCTATAAAGATAACCCAACCATTCTTGGCTATCAAAATGGCGCCAACGGCGTTGGTAATGTGAACGAAGGATTGTTGGCAGAAACCTACAGGGAACAGCCTATCATCCCTGTGTTTGATATCAAAGGTAACTATGCAGGTTCTGCAGGCCAGGAATTAGGTAATGG
>Ga0206922_1001_pt1 | contig 142759 bp, 143 predicted proteins | sample Alteio_BWOrgHeat_63_FD_152976 | JGI IMG/M metagenome (GOLD analysis project Ga0206922, IMG submission 152976) | Enriched cells from forest soil in Barre Woods Harvard Forest LTER site, Petersham, Massachusetts, United States -... | ecosystem: Environmental > Terrestrial > Soil > Temperate forest... | reverse complement strand
GCTGCTTTATATCAAACATTTGCAGGTGCACCGGGTTTACCTCAGCAAACGATGCAATACTGTGATTGCGGTATTTAATATCAAAGCGCGTGCCTGTATTGACTGTAACTGGTTCATCAATTTGTACATCCGCTAATCCGCACAACTGCAGTAAGGCGGTTGCTATGCCTTTGGCCGAATAAATATCGTGCTGCCTGCTTTTAGTACGCCAGCCCGTTAAAACATTGTCACCCGTTACATAAACACAAAAATGATCGTCCTCCTTATAATTGCCCGGGGCTTTGGCAAAATATGTTTTACCAAATTCAAAAAATGACAGGTTGGTGTTTTTCCTGTTTACATTGTAGGCAATACTTTCAAGCGCGGTTTCAAGCATTGACGGACGCATCACATTAAGGTCTGCGCTCAGGTTATTGATCATTTTAACGGTATGCTCAAGCGTGGCCGTATCGAAGTATTTGCTGTTGGTGATTGAATTAGTGACGATCTCGTTAAAGCCTAAACCCACCAGGTAATTTGCCAGTTTTTCTCTTACACTTTCTGCCACTCTTAATTCATCAACTGCCGGGGCAATAGTGATACCTGCAGGTATATCAATATTATCCAGGCCATCAATACGCACTATTTCTTCCACCACATCTGCAGGCAGGGTTATATCGGGTTTGTGGTATGGAACTGTTACCCATAATTCATCTGCTCCGTCCCGCATTATTTCGAAGCCAAGGCTGGAGAGGATATTTTTAACGGTATCGGAATGATAATTTTTCCCGCTTAATTTTTTTAGGTAATGATTTTTTAAAACTACCTCCGCTTTTGGTTTTGGGTTAGGATACACATCCACCACATCAGAGGCAATTTCCCCACCCGCAATTTCTTTTATTAATACCGCGGCCCTTTTAAGCACCGTAGCAGTATTGGAAATATCCACCCCTTTTTCAAAATGTATAGCAGCTTCGGTGCGAAGCCCGTGCCTGAACGAGGTTTTACGGGTGTTAACGGGGTTAAACCATGCACTCTCTAAAAAAATATTAGTGGTGGCATCCTTCACGCCGCTTTTGGTGCCACCAAAAACGCCCGCGATACACATACCTTCTCCGGCGTTGCATATCATAAGGTCTTCGCTGCTAAGTTTTCTTTCCTTGCCGTCCAGCGTGGTAAACAGTGTGCCTTCCGGCAGGTTCTTTACAATTATTTCATTACCGGTAATTTCATCTGCGTCAAATGCATGCAGCGGCTGCCCGGTTTCATGCAGGATAAAATTGGTAATATCAACAATATTATTGATGGGCCTTTGGCCGATGGCTTTTAACCTGTTTTGCAGCCATTCGGGGGATGGTTTCACGGTAATGCCTGTGATGGTTACTCCTGAATACCGCTGGCAGGCCTCTTTATTTTCAATAGAAACTTTTATCGTAAGGCTGTGACTATCGGGCTTAAACTGGTTTATATAAGGCAACTTTGGCCTGGCGCCTTTTTTCTGGTGATGGTTAAGGTAGGCGCATACATCCCGTGCAACACCAAGATGGCTCATGGCATCCATGCGGTTGGGTGTTAGGCCTATTTCATATATCCAGTCATTGTAAACTGAAAAAAAATCTCCTGCATTTGCCCCAACAACTGCATCATCGCTCATAATTATAATGCCCTCATGGCTTTCGCCAATACCTATTTCATCTTCGGCACATATCATTCCATGGCTTTCCACCCCGCGAATTTTGGCAACCTTCATGGTAACAGCCTCCCCTTTTAACGGGTGAATGGTTTCGCCCACTTTGGCAACGATCACTTTTTGCCCTACAGCAACATTAGGAGCGCCGCAAACTATTTGCAGTTCTTCTTTATTATCCACTAAAACTTTGGTAACCTTTAATTTATCCGCGTTAGGGTGTTGTGAGCTTTCAAGCACTTCGCCTATAACCAGTCCTTCCAGGCCACCCTTAATGCTCTCGTATTTCTCCAGGCTTTCCACTTCCAGGCCTATGGAGGTTAATATCTTCGATAATTTTTCCGGGTCTATTGTTTCCGGCAGGTATTCAGATAACCAATTGTAAGAGATCGTCATGCACTATGCTGTTTATTCTTGGGCGCAAATATACTTTTAAGCCTGCAACTGGAGGGCTAAATTTAAAGACATCGCTGTTGTTTTCATTATCTAAAACCTTATTGTGACCGGCAAATGCTCAAAAAGAGTAATTTTGTAATATGCATCTCGCAGAAAAAGATATAAAAATAATCAGTAAGTATTTTAGGGATAAGCCTGTTTTGAAAGCTTATATATTTGGGTCATACTCAAGAGATGAAGCCTTAAAAGACAGCGATGTTGACATTTTGGTAGATCTTGATTATTCGCAGCACATTGGTTTAGGTTTTGTACAAATGAAACTTGACCTTGAAAAACAATTGCATAGGCCGGTTGACCTTGTTTCTTCACAAGCAATAAGTAAACACTTGCTGCCTTTTATTAATAAAGACAAGCAGTTGATCTATGAGAGCCTTGTCGCAGAAACTTTATTACAAGGATAATTATAACCTGCCTGGCACAACGAAAAGAGAAAACGCCGCAAACAAAGTCTTTCATATATTTGAATACACCGATTCCCCATCACACCAATGAACCGCATAGACCGCGTTACAGCAATCCTTATTCAGCTTCAATCAAAAAAAGTGGTTAAGGCGCAGGATATTGCCTGCCGGTTCAATATAAGTTTGCGCACCGTTTACAGGGATGTAAAAACACTGGAAGAAGCAGGGATACCTATTATTGGAGAAGCAGGCGTTGGATATTCAATTATGGAAGGGTACAGGCTGCCGCCAGTAATGTTTACCAAAGAAGAGGCTACCGCTTTTTTAACCGCTGAAAAACTGATAGAGAAACTGACAGATGCTTCCACGGAAGAAAGCTATAAATCGGCCATGTATAAGGTTAGGGCGGTTTTACGTTCAACGGAAAAAGACCTGCTGGAAAATATTGACGGCCACATAGAGGTAGTTAAGAACAGGATACAGGCGAATATTAAAACCACACTCAGCCCGTTACAACCCATACTGAAAAGTATCTCTTCAAAAAATGTTTTGTTCATTCAATATGTTTCTGTCGGTACGCCATCATACACGGAAAGAAATATTGAGCCTGTTGGCATATTTTACATGGGCAACTATTGGTACCTGATCGCTTTTTGCAGGCTTAGAAATGATTACCGGAATTTTCGCACCGACCGCATGACAAAAATTACCATTACGGACGAAAAATTCAATAAAGAACACCCATCTTTAAAATCGTATTTACAGGAAGTGGCTGCAGAAAAAGAATTACACACGGTTATTATGCGTGTAAATAAAGAGGTTGTAAAACATTTGAATGAGCAGAAATTTTACAATGGCTTTGTTTCCGAACGCGAAGCCGGAGATAAAATAGAAATGACCTTTCTCACCTCGTCCCTTGAAGGTTTTGCAAGATGGTTCATGATGTTTGGCGACCAGGCCGAAATACTCACACCCATCCCGCTGAAAGAGCGTATTAAAGAGCTTGCCTGCGCTATATCAAAAAAAGTTTAAAAAATATTCCAGACCTGCTGACATACGGCTGTCACTACCCGGTTTTAATTTTGCACTATAATAGAACCAACATCATCGCTTTTTTGAAATAAATGAGCATGATTTTGGTTTGATATCTTCGCACATGCTGCAGCATGCAGCAGTATAAATAAACAATTATGCAGCCAACATTTTTTGCCAAACAAAGCGATTTTAGAAAATGGTTGGAAAAAAACCATACTAAAAAGGCAGAACTGTATGTGGGTTTCTATAAAACAGGCTCAGGCAAAGAAAGTATAACCTGGCCGCAATCTGTTGATGAAGCCCTGTGTTTCGGCTGGATAGATGGCGTACGCAAATCAATTGATAAAGAAAGTTATTATATACGTTTTACACCGCGAAAACCTTCAAGCATTTGGAGCGCGATCAATATTAAAAAGATAGAAGAACTTACAAGGCTTGGCTTGATGAAGCCTGCCGGTATTGAAGCATTTAGCAAAAGAGCGGAGGCAAAGTCAAAAATATATTCTTATGAAAAAGAGCCTGTTGCATTGAGCGCTGCCTATGAAAAGAAATTTAAAGCCAATAAAAAAGCCTGGAAATTTTTTCAGTCGCAGCCACCCTGGTATAGAAGAGTTTCCATTCACAGGGTAATGAGCGCAAAGCAAGAGCCAACACGCATCAGCAGGCTTGAAACCCTTATTAAGGATAGCGAAGCAGAAAAGAAAATAAAAGAATTGAGTTATGGGAGAAAGTAATGACACAAAACCAACAGTTTACCTTTTTGTATATGACAGCTTCTCTGACTGGGAGCCGGCTTATGCAATTGCAGAAATTAATAAATCAGGAAAATATACTGTAGAAACATTTGCATTAACAAAAGACGCTGTAACATCTGCCGGGGGATTAACTATATTGCCTTGCACCGACATTGACGATGAACGCATAAAACAGGCGGCCATGATAATAATACCCGGCGGCCGCGCCCTGGAAGAAAAAAAATATGGTGAAGTAATGCCCCTTGTTGAATATGCGTATAAAAACAACATTCCCATTGCGGCTATCTGCGGCGCTACAACCCTGCTGGCAGACATGGGTATGCTGGATGATATTAGGCATACCAGTAACGCCTTGGTTTACCTTAAACAGCTTTCCTCATGGTATAAAGGCGAAAACTATTACCTGGATGAAAAAGCAGTAACCGGTAACAACATCATTACCGCAGGTGGCGTTTATCCCATTGAGTTTGCCAGGGAAATTTTTATAAAACTTTCGTTATATAACAATGATATGATCGGGAAATGGTATCAATTGTTTAAGAACGGCGTGTGGGTTGAATGATGTGTTAAAATTATGGAAAGCAGGGTGTGTGGATGTAGGCCCAAACCATCCGCTAACTTCCCCAAACGCAAAGAGAGCATTCCACCAGTGAAACACTCTCTTCTTTTTATTATTTTTAAGTACTGCTGTTAATTCTCTGGCGCGGAAACAGGAGTTGAGACAGGCGTTGTTGTTGTTTTAGCATCATTCTTCATGTCCTGCTACTGTTCTCAAAGATAAAGGCAAAATATATTTATGCGGTTAAATTTACGGTGTATTAAAAGTTGCCATTACAGTAACGCCCCCTTTAACCACCTGGTTAAGCTGTACTTCTATTTTGGCATCCAGCGGCAGTAATACGTCAACCCGGCTGCCGAATTTTATAAAACCCATCTCTTCGCCCTGCTTCACTTCCTGCCCCACCGTTAAGTAATTGGAAATGCGTTTTGCCAAAGCGCCCGCTATCTGTTTCACTAAAATAACCCCTTTATTATTTTCAATCACAATACAATGCCGCTCGTTCTCTGTGGATGATTTGGGGTGCCATGCCACAAGATATTTACCGGCATGGTACTTACTGTATTTTACCAAACCTGTAATAGGGTTACGGTTAACATGTACATTGGCAGGGCTCATAAAAATACTTACCTGAATGCGGTTGTCGTTAAAATATTCAGTGTCTGCAATTTCTTCAATAACCACCACTTTGCCATCTGCGGGGCAAACGATCTTATTGGAATCCACCAATAAATCGCGCCGCGGTATCCTGAAAAATGAAACAATAAAAAGCAGAAAAAAAAGTGTTGCCACAAAAATGATGGCAGCAAGCCATGGCCAGTCAGCGCTTAAAAATTCAAAAGAAATTACATTTACAATACCAAAAATTAACGCGGTAATGCCTATGGTACTATATCCTTCTTTGTGAATGGTCATGTTTAATAGTTGGGCTGCAAATATACATAATATCAGCCCCTGAAAAATGAATGATCAGAATGTAATCATGTACAGCATATACAACCAAACAAAGGGCGTGGCAAGTAAGAGGGAATCAAAGCGGTCTAAAAAGCCGCCGTGGCCGGGCAATATGTTGCCGCTGTCTTTTACATTGGCCATGCGTTTAAGCTTGCTTTTCAGCAGGTCGCCAAAAGTGCCCGTTACAACAGCTATAAGAGAAAAGAAAAAAGCCATCGAGTAGTCTGTTGTAAACTCAAAATGGCTAACCAGCGTAACAGTTAATACCGCCAGTACAATACCACCTATGGTGCCTTCCCATGTTTTTTTTGGTGAAATAGGTGTAAGGGGTGTTTTGCCAATTAAGGAGCCTGCTATATAAGCCATGGTATCATTTATCCAGATGGTTGCTACAAGCATTAAAACAATTATCCGGCCGGAATCGGCTTCTAAAATATGGTAGCAGCGGATGTTTATCAATAAGCCCCAGCTAAGTGAAATATACAGCAACCCGCAAAATGAATAAGCAAAAAGCTTTAAATTAAACTGTCCGTACAACAGGTCTGATACAGGTACTGCAATAAGCATCACAATAAATATCCAAAAACCGGTTTGGTGCAGGCTATAATTACCTATATGATATAAAAAATGGGTGGTCATCCACAACATAAAACCCCAGCCGGCTAACATTACAGCATATTTATGTACAGGGTTTATTTTGGCATACTCCGGGTCAATCAAACCGATCAGTCTCTGGTATTCTACCCAGCAGCCAAAATGAATTATGGAGAATAACAATAAAAACGTCCATTGGTTAATCAATATACCCGCCAGCATTACCACAACAAAAACAGCAGATGTTAGTGCCCTTGTTTTAAATATTTGCATGTTAATTGCCATGGTATCTGGAATTGATAATGCACAAAGTAAGATAATCTACGAATACGAATGAATACGAATTTACGAATCAAGGCTATATCTGGCTATTGCGATGCTGCATCCTAAAAAGGAAGTATTTAATTCATCAATGTTCTATTCACCAGGTTGTAAGCAATATGTATATAATGCCCGGGTACGTATAATTCAATATCGCCGAAGCTAAGGTAGTTGCTGTCAAGCTTGTTCATCACAATCACCTTTATGTGGTTCTCTTCCAGCATGCCGGCAATAATACTGGCTTCAGTATAGTTTTGTGTTGTATATAGTTTACTCCATCCTTTCATTACAGCAGGTTATTTGGGTCATTATCATCTCTCATACGCTCAAGTGTTTTCATTGAAATTACCAGCTCGCTTTCCTTTTTAAACAGCCCGAATAAAAAGTATAATGCCACTGTGCCCATAGCTACGAAAAGCAATATGTTTAACACCGGTATTTTTTCATTGGACAAAGCATCCTGCGCTGACTGGCCGTTGCGGGCAAGCGAATAAATGGCTGTTACCTGGAAAGCATTGTTTAAAAAGTGCATGGTAATATTAAGCCATATATTTTTGCTGTAATAATAAATATATCCCAGCACAATACCCAAAAATAAACGTGGCAGGAAACCATAATACGAAGCATGAAATGCGCTAAAGAGTATGCTTGCTATTAATATGCCGATAAAGGCGTTGCGTGTCCAGCTTATCATTATTTTTTGCAGGCATCCCCTAAAAAGCATTTCTTCAAACAGGGCAGGCAACAGCGCGATAACTATGAGTGAAATGATGTAATCGGATGCGCTTTTCATAGTTAGAATTGCCACAGCTTCGTCGTCATATGTCTTTTCTAATTTTTTAAAATATGTTTCTGAGTTTTTTGGAAGCGGTATCCATTCATTAAAGATGCCTAAACCATCGCTTACCCATATTGCTGCCACGCCTATTAATACAATAAAAAGCATTTGTTTGCCGCTTAAAGCATTGGTAAAACCCATTTCGGGAATCGCCCGTTTTCTTTCAACTATGAAAGCAAAAACAATGGCGGGTACTGCAATCATAAAAAAAGACCCCACTGCCTGCAAAATTCTTGAAAGTCCAACATTACTCTCAATCAGTTTTACATTGCCCGCTAATGTAAAAATTGATACATGCAGGTACGATGCAGCAATAAATATGGTTATGATCCCTCCAATAAAAATACCTGCCCCAACCAGCCCTAATAATATCGCGAATTGTGCTGCCGGCGAAATTCTTTCCCTTTCAAACATAGCTTTAATAAATAAGGTCGTAAATTTGCAATTCTTTTTTTGCCGGGCAATCATTTTTGTACCGGCGGATTGATATGGTGAAGATAGGAAACATAACACTACCGCAGTTCCCCTTATTGCTGGCGCCCATGGAAGATGTGAGCGACCCGCCTTTTCGTGCAGTGTGTAAAACCCTTGGCGCGGATATGATGTACACGGAGTTCATCAGCAGCGAGGGGTTGATAAGGGATGCCATAAAAAGCAGGAAGAAACTTGACATATTTGACTATGAACGCCCGGTAGGCATACAAATATTCGGTGGCGATGAGGATGCTATGGGCATGAGCGCCAGGATAGTTGAAGCCGTTGACCCCGACCTGGTGGATATAAATTTTGGCTGCCCTGTTAAAAAAGTGGTTTGCAAGGGGGCAGGCGCGGGCGTACTAAAAGATATTGACCTGATGATACGCTTAACCAAAGCCGTGGTTAACGGAACAACTAAGCCTGTTACCGTAAAAACCAGGCTGGGATGGGACCATTCATCCATAAATATTGAAGAAGTGGCTGAGCGGTTACAGGATGCAGGCATTAAAGCACTCGCAATTCACGGCCGTACACGCGCACAATTGTACAAAGGAGAAGCGGACTGGAGCTGGATAGCAAAAGTTAAAAATAACCCTCGTATCCACATACCCATATTTGGCAATGGCGATATTGACAGCCCCGAAAAGGCGCTGGAATTTAAAGACCGTTATGGCGTGGATGGAATTATGGTTGGCCGCGGCGCTATCGGTTACCCCTGGATATTTAATGAAATAAAATATTTTCTTAAAACGGGCAGGCATTTACCACCACCAACCATTCAGCAAAGGGTTGAGGTTATAAGAAGGCACTTGCTAAGGTCTATTGAATGGAAGGGGCCGGTATTGGGTATATTGGAAATGCGCAGCCATTATGCTAATTATTTAAAAGGTTTCCCCAATATAAAAGAATTCAGGAGCAGGATAGTGACCTTAAACTCTTTTGAAGAAATTGATGAGGTTTTGAACGAGGTTTCCCGTTGTTATGATGGCCATATTGTAGTAAAACAGCCATTCGCTTTTAATAAAGCGCAGAAGGAAGAGGTGTGCGAGTATTGAGGAGAAGTACGATTTACGAAATTAGAAGTACGAAATATTTGGATGCCAAGCCACAAAGGAAAATACCTGAATGTAATCCTTGTTCTAGCTAATAAAAAAACTTTTCGGTTTAGTGTGAAAGTATTCTATTTAATAGAATATTAGTTTATTTTCACGAATAATATTCTATTTTTGTAAAACAAAGAAGAATGGTTATAATATCAAAAGCGATACTACGAGGATTTTCACAAAAACACCCTGATGCTGAAACCGCTTTACTAAAATGGTACGAAGATGCAAAGGCAGCTAATTGGAGGGATTTTACAGAAGTAAAAAAAACCTTCAACACAGTTGATGCAGCAGGGAATGACAGGTATGTTTTTGATATTAAGGGAAACCATTACCGGCTGATAGCTTTAATTGTTTTTAAGGTAAGAACGGTTTTTATATTATTTGTGGGCACCCATAAAGAATATGACAAAGTGAATGCTGATAAAGTCACATTTAAAAAGTAAGGTATTATGAAACACAAAATAAGTTCCAAAAAAGAATATCACGAAACAATGGTGGCCGTTTACAACCTCATGAATAAAGGCGAGGCCAACTTAACCCACATAGAACTTAAAAATCTTGCAGCTATGGCAGAAGCTGCAGAAAAATTTGAAGATGAGGTATTAGGCTTTAAACCCGGCAAAGGGCCTCAAACTATTGCGGAACTTGTGGAATTAAAAATGTTTGAAAACAAAATGACCCAGGCGAAACTTGCTGAAGAATTAGGCTTAGGCAAATCAAAAGTATCTGAAATACTCACTGGTAAGCGAAAACCCGACGTGCCTTTTTTAAAAGGAGTGCATAAAGTATTAAAAATAGATGCTGATTTTTTACTGGAGCACGCATAAAATGAAAAATAACTTCCGATGAATTAACCAAATATTTATAACCTGGTTAGCGGGGCAGAAGGAAGAGGTATGCGAGCATTGATGTTTGGGGAGAAAATTTTCACGCTAAGCCCAAAGGGGAAACGCATAAACACAATCTTCGTTAGGTGTATAATAAGACAGGATAACAAAGGCTGTCCGATCTAAATACTTTGCGCATTTGCTTCCGAAGTATCGGACTTTGCGTGAGATTTAAAACAATTCCCCTTCACTTTTAAGCATAATTCTTAGGTCTTCAAAAAAAATCCCTCATCTTGACAAATATTTAAAATCATATATATATTCTTAATTCGCAAATTGAGAATAATTTTATATATTTGTTATATGAGAAAGCATAATGGGATGCGTCCCCAGGATATTGCTATATTACTAAAAATCATTGCCATTGGCCGGCAATCATGGCAATTAAAGGATTTAGCGGCAACACTTTATATAAGTGCTTCGGAAGTATCAGAATCATTAAACCGGAGCTATTTGGCCGGCTTAGTTGATTATGACAAAAAGAAAGTGAATCGCCAAAGCCTGATGGAATTTTTACAACATGGCCTGCGTTATGTTTTCCCGCTGCAACCAGGCGGATTGGCTAACGGCATACCAACCGCTCATACGCATCCATATATGAAAGAATTCTTTAAAAGTGATTTAATATATGTTTGGCCTGACCTACATGGAAAATCACGGGGATTGGTCGTAGAGCCATTATATGCCAAACAAGTTGAAGCGGTAAAACAAGATGAGAAGTTATATAAATTATTAGCACTGATAGATGTGATCCGGGTGGGACGAAGAAGGGAAATTAATATTGCAGTAAGTGAACTTTCAAAAATAATTTTACATGAGCCATCGAAACAACCTGCTTCGCATTAAGGCGGTCCACAATGCTCTTGGGCCGTTACGTACTGAAGTTGTATTTGTAGGAGGCGCCACTGTTTCATTGTATGCAGACCGCATGGCTGAGGAGGTGAGGCCGACAGATGATGTTGATATATTAATAGAATTATGGACATATAAGGATTATGCTGTAATTGAGGAGCAATTACATAAAATGGGATTTATAAATGACGAGGATTCCGGAGTCATTTGCAGATATACTGTTCAGGGTATTACAGTTGATGTAATGGCTACCGGTAAAAATGTATTGGGGTTTACCAACAAATGGTATCCTGGTGGTTATAAAAATGCAACAAGCTATACAATAGATGACGAACATTCAGTGAGGATTTTTACTGCCCCTTATTTAATTGCATCAAAACTGGAAGCTTTTAAAAGCCCTTCAAGAAAAGATAATAATAATGGGATATACAGCAGCGATTTTGAGGATATTGTTTTTGTTTTAGAAAACAGATTTGCTGTTTGGAATGAATTGCAAAGCGCTCCCGTTGAAGTAAAAGCTTATCTCAGAAATGAATTCAAACAATTTTTGCAGAATCCTCTTTTCGAAGAATGGATAGATGCTCACGCAGGTTTTGGATCACCTCCGGCTACATATTACATAATAAACAGGTTAGAAGAATTTACAGCTTAAATGCGTTATTCTGCTTAGCAACGATAAATCATTACAGGCTTGTACAAAATTCCCGGTTATTAATCCTAATAATAAAAAAGGGTTTATTGCTAAACTCTTTTTTCTGTGAACCCGCAGGGAGTCGAACCCTTGATCCGAAGAGTTCCGCAGGGCTCTTTGGATTTATAATAAAACCCAACTTTCTACTGGAATTTACGAAGCAGAAGATGATGCTCATCCCTTCCCCAGCACCTTCTTCCCCAACCATTTCCGCACGGGCTCGTCGTACAACTTTAGGCAGGCATACGCAATAACCACGGACGATACAAAAACCAGCAGGGCTACAGGGAATGCACGGCTAAAGGTGGACACTTTATTGTCGGCCACCCAGGCGGTGTACAGGTAGATGAGCGGGTAATGCGTGATGTAAATGGGGTAGGAGATGTCGCCCAAAAACTTGCAGATACCCGTAGCACGTTTACCTTTTAACTGCCCGCTTGCGCCTAAAAACACGATGAGCGGAAAGATGAGAATAATGGTGAGGGAGTCGTACAGGCCATTCATCCATAAATGGTTTGCGCCGCCCACGCGGGGTATGGAAAGGAATATTATTACGAGCAGGCTGCACCAGAAAAATGCGTTTGTAACACGTGTTATTTTTACAGCACGGAACAACAGCAACCCGGCAAAGAAGGGGTACATTAACCGTGTAAAGCCTATCTGGAGTTGCTCCGCATTAAGCGACCAGCCGCCAATTACGTCGCCCGCGGGGCTTGTTACCGCCAGGTAAACCAGCGCGAAGGCGGCGAGGAACACGAGTATGCCCAGCGCCAGCTTTGAAAACCTTTTTACCACAAGGCCGTATAAAATATTGGCGATGTACTCAAAAAACAGGCTCCAGCCCGGGCCATTAAGCGGGTGCATTTCCTGCCAGCCCCTTATGTCCATTGATATGGGTACCGGTATAAGCGTAAAACCAATAAGCATAATGCCCAGCATTTGCCATACTGGGACGGCATGTATGCCCGGCCACAACACAGAATCCTGGAAGTAAAAGAATACGGCGCCAACCACCGTGCCCATAACCACCATGGGCTGCAGCCGCACCAGCCTGCGTTTAAAGAAACCGCCAACGGTCATTTTGCCCCAGCGGTCGTCATAGGCATACCCTACCACAAAACCGGAAAGCACAAAGAAAAAGTCCACAGCCAGGTAGCCGTGGTTAATGATTTGGTCAAGATGGCTGGTGGAATGCGCTTCGAAAAGGTGAAAGGCTACCACTACAACCGAGGCTACGCCCCGCAAGCCGTCTAATATAGGGTAATGGGGTTTGGTAGTTAGTTGGTTTGTTTGCATGTGTACAGTGCTACGTTGTTTTGTTAAAGGTGTGTTTGGCTTGTGACGGTTGCTAACCGGAATTGAAGATAATAAAAGATTTGGGAGAGGGATAAAAGATTGAATGGCGTCGAGATATCTGTCTTTGTGAATAGCCTGTCGTGAGGACATTAATAAACCCCGGTTGAACTACAGACATAAATAAAAAAGAGCTTATTGCTAAACTCTTTTTTTCTGTGACCCCCCTGGGGCTCGAACCCAGGACCTACTGATTAAGAGTCAGTAGCTCTAACCAACTGAGCTAGGGAGTCGTCAATTTAATTTGGGGTGCAAAAATAAGGATTCACAGGTTTGCATCCAAGTAAACATAAAACAGGTAAGTTTCGCTATATTGGCCGCCCTTTACACTGCCGGTATGAAAAAACTTATTGCCTGTTTTTTGTTTGTAATTATAATAATTGCTGTAAACAATTGTTCGGTCGCACAAAGTTCAATCAGCCAATTGCCGGCCTGGCAAGCTGTAATGGATAAACTGTATCAACCTGATTGGCTGATAAAACCTGTTGCAGAAAAAGCCGGCGTATTTACAGAATCCGGTGGAAAGGATATTATTCTATACAATGGTTTGGTAAAACGTGTTTTTCGCCTGCAGCCAAATGTTGCCTGTATTGATTATAAGAACATGGCCAACGGCCAGCAACTGTTGCGCTCCGTAAAACCCGAGGGCCGTGTAACCATTAATGGCGTTGCGTATGATATAGGTGGCTTGCATGGCCAAAAAGAAAATGCTTACCTGCTGCCCGCATGGATAGACAGCTTAACCGCAGGAGATAAGGATTTTATATTTCAGTCTTTTACTGTTTCAGCCCTGCAGCCATATATTAACTGGAAACCAACTGTATGGGCATCTAACACAAATCAGCCTTCGGGTAAAATGCTTTCATTCATTTTCAAATCAAATGATCCTGCGCTAAAAGGTTTGGATATTGCTGTACACTACGAATTGTATGATGGTTTGCCTCTTATCATCAAATGGCTTTCTATAAAAAATAACAGTAGCCGCAGTTTCACCATAAACCGCGTGGAAAATGAAATATTGGGATTGGTGGAAGAAGAAAGCGCAGTAGTAGGCTCACCGGAACAGATGAAGAAACAGCATGGTATGTATGTTGAAACCAATTATGCTTTCAACAATGCCATGCGTTATGATATAAGCGATCAAACCACCCACTGGAACACTGATAGTAGCTACACTTCGCAGGTGAACTATAATTACCAAACGCCCTGCCTGCTGGAGATATATCCTGAGAAAGTAACGGGTGTTGAACTTGCACCTGGTGAAACCTATAATTCCGTACGCACCTGCGAATTATTGATGGATAGCTACGACCGGGAAAGGCGCGGGCTTGCAATACGCAAAATGTACCGCACCATCGCCCCATGGACAACAGCTAACCCCATTTTTATGCACCTGGTAAGCAGGGATGACCAGCAGGTGAAAGACGCGGTTAACCAATGCGCTGCAACCGGCTACGAGGCCCTTATATTAAGCTTTGGCAGCCATTGCAATATGGAAGATACTTCTGCAGAAAACATTACACGATGGAAAACATTATCTGCATACGCTCACAACAAAGGGATAAAAATTGGCGGTTACTCATTGTTCAGTTCAAGAAGGATAAGTGATGAAGATGATGTGATTGATCCTGTTACAGGCAAACCGGATACAGGCGCTTTTTTTGGTGCTGCCCCATGCCTCGGCAGTAAATGGGGTTTGGCTTATCTAGATAAGCTTAAATACTTTATGAGCAACACAGGCTTTGACCTTTTTGAGAACGACGGGCCTTACCCCGGCGATGTCTGCGCCTCAACAACCCACCCCGGCCATAAAGGGCTTGATGACAGCCAATGGAAGCAAATGGAATTACAAAAAGGCTTGTACCGCTGGTGTAACGAACATGGCATATATGTAAACGCGCCGGACTGGTATTTTTTAGATGGCACCAACAAGATAGCGCTTGGGTACAGGGAAGTAAATTTTTCCCTTCCGCGGGAACAGCAAATGATACTGAACAGGCAAAATATTTATGACGGGCTTTGGGAAAAAACACCTTCGATGAGCTGGGGTTTTGTGCCGCTTACAAAGTACCAGGGTGGTGGGCCCGAAGCAATACTGGAACCACTTTCAGAGCATTTAAAAGATTATGAGCAACTGATGGTGCAGTATTACGGTTCAGGCGTGCAGGCATGCTACCGCGGCCCAAGATTGTATGATGCTGATATTACAAAACGAAAAGTGACTGAGGTTGTAGGATGGTATAAAAAATACCGTGATATTCTTAATGCAGATATCATTCATTTACGCAGGGCTGATGGCCGGGATTGGGATGGCATTATGCATGTTGATCCTTCTTTAAGAATTAAAGGATTGGTATTGCTGTTTAACCCGTTAAAAGAAAAAATTACCCGCACTATTCAACTGCCATTGTATTATACGGGATTAACGGATGTTGCAACCGTTAGAGAAAAAGAGGGCGCGGCTAAAACATATTCGATTGACCGTAAAAACAATATCACCCTTACATTTAGCATTGCACCAGAAAGCTATACATGGTTTACGATTGAGTAAGGAGTTCACGCAAAGGCGCAAAGTGTGACGCTTCGGACGCAAAGAGATAAAAGGGTTGAGCGACAGCTTTCTCCTGAATTTTATTCCAGCTAACCATTCACATATATTTGCAGCTTATGAATCAGAAGCCTGTTCTGCATACGGTACTATCGCCTAAGCTATTAGAGCTGCATGATGTTTCAAATAGCGTTGTGGTGATCATTGATGTATTTCGCGCTACCTCAACTATAGCAACAGCCTTGTTCAATGGCGCTGAAAAAGTGATACCTGTAGCAAGCGTTGAAGATTGTATTGCGCTTGGTAAAAAACTGCAAGCTGTTACTGCGGGTGAAAGGGATGGCAAAGTAATACCCGGCCTGCAATATGGAAATTCGCCTGCTGAATACCCGCGTTCCTTTATTGAGGGCAAAACACTGGTGTTAACTACAACGAACGGAACAAAGCTGTTGCACATGGCCCTGGATATGGGCGCCGATGAAGTAATTACAGGCACATTCCCCAATCTTTCGGCGGTTTGTGGCCACCTTATTAAAAAAGGAAAAAATGTAATATTGGGTTGCTCTGCCTGGAAAGACCGTTTTAACCTGGAGGATACCTTATTCGCCGGCGCGGTTATCAGCAATATAAAAGAGCACTTTACCATTCATTGCGACAGCAGCCTGATGGCGGAAGATATGTACAGGCTGCACAAGGATGATATATATGAGTTTATTCAAAAAACAACACACTGGCACAGGCTGTCTTCTTACGGGCTGGAGAAAGACCTTAAATATTGCGTTACTGAGAATATAGCAAATGTGCTGCCCTCGTATAAAGACGGCGCATTAATAGCAGGTTGACCCGCATAAACAAATTACTTTTATAACTGTTATAAACACTAAAGCACCTTATATGGCCACTGCACAAAGCTGGGTTACAAAAGATAATACCCTTTACAATAAGTTTGAATTTAAAAATTTTTCAGAGGCGTTTGCCTTTATGACAAGAGTAGCGCTGGAAGCCGAAAAAATGGATCACCACCCTTTATGGACCAATGTTTACAACCGTGTTGAAATATGGCTAAATACGCATTCCGAAGGCGATATTGTTACCGATAAAGACCGCGCCCTTGCAAAAAAAATTGATGCATTGTTATGATGATGGGAGAGGATGGGTGACAGGAAGAAAAGGGATCGTCATTGCGAAAAAATCAGCGTGGGTTTGTGGGCGGGGATTTTTGTGGCAATCTGCTGGGGTAATATGTTGACAGATGACCGTTGACAGGAAGAACAGGCATCGTCATTGCGAAAAAATCAGCGTGGGTTTGTGGGCGGGATTTTTGTGGCAATCTCCTGAGGTAGGTTTTATTTGGCTTGTAGCTTTGGATATCTGCCAGAGGCAGGCTTTTTATATAAATCCGTAGGCAGAAATCGGATAGCGGCTACAGCTTTTGTTTTATTTGCACGCAGGGCTAGCTGGGCAAATTTTGAACACTGTACTGCCCCACCCCCAACTTCCCTGTTTTTGTCTTGATTTCCCTTAATTTATTCGATATCAACAATTATTTTTGTTCTCATGATCAAACTGCTTTTGACTTCTTCCGGTATTTCCAATAAAAGTATCCGGGATACGCTCGAACAGCTTCTGGCCAAGCCCATCAGTGAGTCGAATGCGCTGTTCGTTCCCACAGGCGTTTACCCATTCCTGGGCGGCCCGAATTATGCCTGGTGGCCGATTGCGGGAAAGATGAAAGGCGCCCTCGTTGACCTGGGCTGGAAAACAATGGGTCTCCTTGAGCTCACCGCACTTCCCAGTATTAAAAAAGATATCTGGGTATCTTCATTTGAGGACGCCGACGCGCTGTTGGTTTGGGGCGGCGATCCGCTGTACCTGGCATACTGGTTCGAACAATCAGGACTTACAGAGGTATTGACTTCTCTAAACAAAGACCTGGTATATGTTGGCGTGAGCGCGGGCAGTATGGCTGTAAACGCTATCTTCGGCGAGACCGAAAGTAACCCGAGGGCCGGCAGCGGGACGCCGCTGACTATGGAAAATGTGGTATTTAATACAGCAGAGAGCGAAATCAGCAGGACGTTCTTTACAGGTAAGGGTGCGGGGCTGACCGACTTCGCGGTCATTCCACACTTTAATAACCCTAATTTCCAGGAGGCTTGCGGGCTAAATGCGGAAAAATGGGCTGCAAAAATTCCAGCAGCCGTTTATGCCATTGATGAACAAACCGCGATCAAGGTTGTTGCCGGTCAGGTCGAAATCGTTTCGGAGGGACAGTGGAAGTTTTTCAGTAAGCCGGCTTGACATAGCCGGGTAATAGTTGACAGATGACCGTTGATAGCTGACAGGAAGAACAGGCATCGTTATTGCGAAAAAATCTGCGCGGGTTTGTGGGCGGGGATTTTTGTGGCAATCTGCTGCTGGGGTAGGTTTGGCTTTGGAACTTTGAACGCCCGCCAGAGGCAGGCTTTTTATATAAATCCGTAGGCGGAGCCATACGGATAGCGGCCACAGCTTTTGTTTTATTTGCATGCTAAGGCGAGCAGGGGGAGCTGGGCTAAGGTTTAATTATTCCTTTATTTTTAACGACTCCACCCACTTGTTGGGCCTTCCTTCAAAATAATCTATAATCCTGCTTTCAACATGCTCTGGTTCCCAAACAGCAGCCCTTTCCAAACCAATGCACTCTGCCTTTACAGCGAGCCTCATAATACCTGTATTGGGGTTATATATCTCGAAATGATTACTATCAAAATGATCTTGAATAAATTCCATTGGCAATATTTTCAGTTTTGGCTCAATATCTAAAACACCAATAATTTTCCATCTATTTTTGCTTATCGCATATTTATAGACAGAAATAATAAATAGAACTTGATTTTTCTGTATAATATTAATATCTGAGACCTTATTATCAGCATAGAGATTGTAAAATGCAAAACTCGCTTTTTCCAAAATTATGCCATATGAATATTTTCCATTTGGCAGTGGTATTTCAATAAATGCACCCTCTTTTCTTCTTGCCATAATATTTATAAGTGATATTTTCTAATGCCCGTGCTCGCCGTAGCAAGCTAATAAGGTTAAGACCGCTATCACGGGGTTTCTTCTCCCTCCTCCTCATCCCCAATTGGCGAACCGGGCGGCTGTGCTAAATGTAATGTTGGTTTTGCTTTATCGGGCGATTTTATTCTTTCCAGCGTTAACAATAAATACCCTTTATACGTTTCATCTTTAATTATTTTAAGCTGCGCTTCTGTGTAAGTTTTAATGTCGTTTACAGCATTCAAGATCGCCGCCTTTGTTGCAAACGATGCATCGTTGTTAACTGAAACTGCCAGGAGATAAGTAAGTAATAATTGCTCATTTTGTTGTTGTATCAAACCTTCCATGCCCGTTAGCCGCGGCGCTTTCCATGTTTTGTTCATTAATACGGCTATCATTTCATCAACACCCAAGCCGTTATTCTCTGTTTTGTATTCTATCATCCTGTTCAAACGGGAAGTGTTGAATAAAAATGACAATGGAAGATCTGCAGCGGTTTCTGCGGCAGCCAGCGGGTCAAAAGCAAGCCCTGTTCTGCGGTTAAAAAGTTCGCGGTTGTAATCATATCCTTCGGGCCTTGGCGGAATTAATTTGATGATGCTCTCCGGCAGCAATAATACTTTTGGGTCCATGCAATCCACAACGGCATTAAGTGCTTTTAACTGATCTTCTTTACTGAGTGTTCGTGTAACCACTTGCCCGTCGCCACGTAGCGCATAGTTGTAATACATACCGCCAACTTCTTTGGTAACAGCTTCTAACTGGTAGCGGTGAAAAAGATATACCGGCACCAATACATCTTCCAGCATGGCCATGGGCGTGCCTGTGCGTATGTTATTCTCACCAAATTGCGACAGTGCTTTGGCACGTACCTTCATTACATTCTTTAACTCTGCTACGGGGTCTTTACCATTATCCCATAAATGCGCATTGGGGTGCAGCCCACCGGGGTCGCGGGCATCCCTGTCAGAAATAAGCGTTAAACCCTTTGCCGCGGCATCATTTATAATTTTATTAAGCGCTGCAGCTTCATCCGTTCCTGCCGGAAAATCTTCATAGCCATAGGCAATAGTAACTTTATCCCAGTCACCAATTTCATTTGTATAAGCATCTGAAAGATTAATTTCTCCATTGCCAGTAAGTTTTACCAGCGGAGGCGGATAATCCATCACACTTGCCCTGTTTTGTGCGCTGGAAATATAGTTGTGTATTAAGCCAAGCGTATGCCCAACTTCGTGGGCAGCTAATTGCCGTAAACGCTGCAATGCCATTTTAAGCATTTTGTTATCAACTGGCAATCCATTTTCAAATGGAGCAAGCAGGCCCTGTGCAATTAAATAATCCTGCCTCACGCGTAGCGAGCCAAGCGTTACATTGCCTTTAATGATCTCTCCCGTACGCGGGTCTGTTACAGCGCTGCCAAAAGACCATCCCCTTGTTGAACGGTGTACCCAGTTGATCATATTATACCGTATATCCATGGGGTCGGCGGTATCGGGCAATACTTTTACCTGGAATGCATTTTTATACCCGGCCGCTTCAAATGCCTGGTTCCACCAGCGGGCTCCATCAAGCAATGCGCTGCGTATGGGTTCAGGTGTGCCATTGTCGAGATAATACACGATTGGGGTTACCGGTTCGCTTATCGCAGCAGTGGGGTCTTTCTTTTCAAGCCGGTGGCGGCAAATAAAATATTTTTGAATAGGTTCAGTAACGGGTGTTGCAAAATCGTAATAGGTATTGGCAAAAAATCCGGAGCGGGGATCGAATACACGCGGCTTGTAATTGTTATCGGGTAGCTGAGCGAATGAATGATGCATGCGCAGCGTAACCGCATCAGGCGACGGCGTTACAGAAGACACATAATTACCCGCCTGGCCATTGTTTACAAATGTTATAGTGGCCTCAAGTTCCGTGTTTAACGGAAAGTCTTTTGTGCGTGGCAGGTACATGGCGCAGCGCGATGCATCTATACTGTAATTACCCTGGCCGCTGCCGCTTAAACGGTTTGAAACACCTATTGCATCCCTTAATAAAAAATTACTAGCATCAACTAAAACCACACCATTTGTTTCTGCCTCAACAGTAAAGCCCCACAGTACCGATTGCGCGAATGACTGCTCAACGTCCCTTTTTTCAGCCATATCATTTGTTACTGCGCGGTAAGCGTAATTGGGCTGTATCATCAATACTTTATTGCCGGTGCGCGCAAATTTAACAATGGTTGTGGCGCCCAGTGTTCCTTTGTCAAGCCCTATGTCGTTTGAGCCCAGGCCTGCCGGCAATGATGTTTGGTATAATATTTCTGAATCAAGCCTGTTTATCTCAAGAAACACTTTGCCATCTGCTTCATCCCAATAAAAATTAAAAAAGCCATGAAATGCTTTCATGCCTTTTGTTTTTTCTTCAATGGATCTTATTTGCGCGTTTGCAAAAATTGGTATGAGAAGGAAAATGATGAGCCAGCGTTGCATACAATTAGTTTTGATTACTGAGGATGAGTGAGTAAATATACGAAGCGTTGTGGGATTGAGCGATCATAAGCATCGCGAATGCCGGTGTTTTCACCTTAAGTGTTAGGGAGGCAGAAGCAAAAGGGTTCTTCGCGTTGCTAAAATTATTTAAAAATTAAGCGCCGGATCGTCATGCCTTCGCGGGACGGCATCGCAACAAATAGGACGGTTTGTTGGAACGAGATCATTTATCACTCTTTTATACACGATTACAAATATGCCTGTTTAAACTTATGAGATGCCTTCCTGCGAAGGCATGACGGCACCTGACAGTTTTGGCAGAACTTAGACACATGATCTTCCGAACAAGTGTCTTTAACTTCACAAATCATAATTCCTTATTCATTATTAAATCCGTACACTTTTACACCAATGACATCGTTTATGTACGGTCTGCCTTGCGGGCAGGTTTTATATAAGGCCGTTGATGGCGTCTGTAAAATATTTATCTTCTGCCTTCTCTCTTTCAGAATCATATTCCGGCCGGGGCTTAGGCTTATCGGCATTGGTGTTGGTACCATACCTCGCAGGCATTCTTGCTTTAAGCAGCGTAATAAGCAGCTTATCTGAAAAATGCCTTATTTCGCCCAGAGGCCTGCCTTTATATATGATCGGTTTAATGATGCCTTCAAAGGCACGGCGAAGGGCTATTTCTTCCAGCCTGTAAGCGGCAATATCCATCGTTTCGTCATATTTTTCCCTAAATTCCTCATCTTTCAGCCAGTCATACACTGTTTGCCGGACAATGCCGGTGGCTTTAGCTGCCCCGGTAATAGATACCAAGTCGGCAAAGCATTTAAGAAATTCTTCCTGTTTTTCTGCTTTTGTCCGGCTGCCAGGCTTTGGCGGTGTATTGTCTGTGCTCATACTTGTTTGTTTTATTAAATAATTTATAAGATAAAAGGGGTATAGGCTATACGCTGCAAGCTATACGCGGAAGCATGCAGCTTTCGCTCATATATCCTTCTCTATTCTTACAGGTTTACGCCAATGGCGATGTTTTTGTAAGATTTGTTTTTGTTCATGTATTCTTTTCCATTCTTACAGGTTTACGCCAATGGCGATGTTTTTGTAAGATTTGTTTTCGCCAATGCCGGTGGTTTACCCAATATTGAATTTGCTTTAGGTATAAAATGCCGCGGGCTAAGGCCGTTGCATTAAGGGGCGCCAGTTGTATAAGCTGTTTAAGAAATTCGTCCTGTTTTTCCGTTTCGGTGCGGTTGTCAACCTTTGGCTGCGTATTGTCTGTGCTCATTTTTTTTTGTTTTATTAAATAATTTATAAGATCAAAGGGCTATAAGCTATACGCTTCAAGCTACACGCGGAAAAGCGTGTGGCCGGAAGCATAAAGCATGCAGCTTTCGCTCATGTATCATCATCCTCATCTCCATACTCCGCAAGAATCTCCCTGTTCATTTGCCTTATTTCTTCAGGAGTCATTTCGAATATACTCTCTTCCGGTGGCTCGTATTTTATCGCATTGGTATGCAGCCCGTACCTTGCGGGCAGCCTTGCTTTAAGCACCGTAACAAGCAACTTATCCGAAACCTGTTTTAGCTCGCCTACCTGCTCGCCGCGGTATATTATTGGTTTAATAACGCCATCAAGCGCCCGGCGAAGCGCTTCTTCTTCCAGTTTGTAGGCAGCAACCTCCATGGTTTTATCATATATGTTCCTAAAATCACCGTCTTTCAGCCATTTATACACCGTTTGCCGGCTAATGCCTGCGGCGCTTGCCGCTTCGGTAATAGAAACCAGTTCGCCAAGCCTGTTAAAAAAATCTTGCTGCTTTTCTTTCTTGGTGCGGGTATCGTTTTGCAGCAATAGGTTGCCCACGCTTATATCTTCCATCATGTTTGAATATTTATAAGTAATTTACTAAATATTTTAGTAATATCCAAATTTGTTTGTGAAGAAATATCTGAAAGGGGATTTTTCCCAATGGACTCCTATGGAGGAAAGATCAATTGGATTGGGAGGATTTGGGGTTGCTGGATTACCCTTAAAAACCATTGAAGCGCTCTGCCAACACCTTTGCGCACTGCCCTGCCCTCTTCATCAAATACCTTTACGACATATTACCTGTTGTTTACATACAAAATTCTGCTGTTCACTTACAAACGCACCGCAACTTTGTAACTATGGGTTAAATTACAGTGCACAAATAGTTAGTCCCGTTTAACTGGCTCACGACGGCAAGACATTAAATAATATTATATTAAATATTAATATTTTAGATTTATGTAGTCTTTTGCATTATCTCCCCTTTAAAAAATAAGGAAAATGACCAAAACTTTACGTAACCGCTTGCCATTTGTTTTTTATTTGTTCCCGGTGTTGCTGCTGCTGTGTATAGCAAACACAGCGTTTGCACAACCTGCCATCACCTCGGTTAGCCCTGCATACGGCCCTGCCGGAACCGTTGTTACCATTATGGGAAGGCAATTTAGCACAGCAGGTAAAAATGTGGTGCGTTTTGGCAATGCCGTAGCTGAAATAATTGACAGAAGCGATACCCGTATAACGGTTAAAGCGCCTGCTGCAGCTACATACGGGCCTGTATCAGTAACTGTAGTTGGGGGCTTGTCTGCTTTTTCTGCAAGCCCGTTTAACCTTACATTTAATAATGGCGGCAACAATGCATTTAACGCAAATTCATTTGGCCCCAAAGCCACGTTTGCAACGGGCGGGGGCACAAACCCAACGGATGTTTTTACTGCAGATATTGATGACGACGGAAAGCCGGATGTTGTGGTGGCCAATTTTTCGGCAGGCAGTATTTCCGTATTCAGGAATACCAGCGCAAATGGTGTTATAAGTTTTGGCCCTAAAACAACGATTGCCACCGGTGTAAACCCATGGTATATTACAGGCGCTGACCTTGACGGGGATGGTAAACTTGACATTGTAGTAACAAACAGCGGATCAAACACCATATCTGTTTTAAAAAATACCAGTACGCCGGGCAACATCAGTTTCCAGGGAAAAATAGACTATGCAACACCCAACGGCCCAAAGGATATAGTTGTAACCGATATTAACCTTGACGGACGGCCCGATATTGTAGTGGCTAATTATGGGGCAGCCTCCATTTCTGTTTTTAAAAATAAAGCTGTTGGCGTAATATCATTTGATAACGCGGTTACATTTGCTACAGGCGGCGGCCCATTTGGCATAGCGGCAGCAGATATGGATGGCGATGGCAAAACAGATATTGCCACGGCAAATACCATAGGCAATTCTGTATCCGTACTTAAAAATACCAGCGCAGGGGATAATATTTCTTTTGCCGGAAAAGCGGATTTTGGGGCCGGCAACTGGCCGCAGGGGATAACAATTGGCGATATAAATGAGGATGGTAAACCTGATATAGTAACCTCCAATGTATTTTCGGGTAATATTTCAGTATTAAAAAATAACAGTGCGGGAAGCATCTCTTTTGAACCAAAAGTTGATCTCAGCTTAGGCGGATTGCCCGGTAATGTATATATAGGCGATATTAACGGTGATAACAGGCCAGATCTATTTGTTGCAAGTGGTGGTGGTGGCAATATCGCTGTTTTTCGTAATACAACAGCTAACAGGTCTTTGTCTTTTGACGGTAAGGTTGATTATAATGGCGGTTCCTACGCAGGATCAGCAGCATTAACTGATATGGATGCAGATGGCAAGCCTGATTTGATTGTTTCCGATGAAAACGGCAATGCATTTTCAGTATTAAAAAATCAAATAAACAGCCCTTCCGTTACGTCGTTTACCCCAACTACCGGTAACCCTGTTACAAAAATTACCATTACGGGCGCAAATTTTACAGATGTTACTGCGGTAACTATTGGCGGGTCGCCGGTTAGCTGGTTTACGGTATCATCCCCCAATACAATAGTTGCCGTACCTGGCAATGTTGCATCAGGAAAAATAACTGTTACCACCGCTTCAGGAACCGGGTTTAAAGACGGTTTTACTTTTACGCCTTATTGCGCTGCGGGGGCCGATGCTGTTGCAAATAAAATAGGTTATTTAATATTAAACAGTCTTACGTATAAAAATACAGAAACTTCATCCGCGTATGCCAGCTATTTTAACCAACGCGTTACTGTAAAACCCGGTCTTAACAGGCTGTCTGTGTATTTTAAAGCGCCTTTAAACAGTGACCAGGTTGCTATTTTTATTGACCTTAATAAAAATGGCAGTTTTGATGACCCGGGTGAAAATGTTTATACTTCCCAGGGTTCTACAAATCAAAACTATTTAAATATAAATTTTGATCTTCCGGCAACTGCAGACAGCGGAATTAACCTAATGCGTGTAAGGTTAACCAACAGTTCAACAGGCAGTAATACAACAGCCTGTGGCAGCTCAGCTACCGGCCAGGTGCAGGATTTTGGCCTTTATATTGAAATACCTCCTCCCGTTGTTGAAAGCCTCGACTATACAAGCGGTGTTGTAGGGAGAACAATACAGGTTTTTGGCAAGAATCTTTTAGGTGCAACTTTTATAAGCTTTGGTGGCGTACCGGGCACAATTACATCTATAAACGGAGGCGGGGGGCACCTTTTTGCAAAAGTTGGCGCGGGGGCAACCGGGGATGTAGTGGTTAAAACCCCGGGGGGTACGGGCGTACTTAAAAACGGGTTTACGTATTTGGCGCCTGTTATAAGTTCTGTTTCCGCTTTAGAAGCAAAAGCCGGTACAAGATTAACAATAAATGGCTCAAACCTTCTCGGGGCTACCGCTGTGAGCTTTGGCGGGGTACCTGCAAGGTCTTTTGAAGTATTAACAAACAATCTCACAATTTATGCGGTAGTAGGGCCAGGGGCCTCGGGGGATATTTCGGTAACAACCCCTGGCGGAACTGCAAAATTTGCGGGATTTAAATATGCCGCCCCAATTATTACATCTTTTGATCCGCCCGTTGGTGCGGATGGGTCAACAATTATTATAAAAGGCAGGAATTTTATAGCGGGCGACGGAAGCTATGCTTCGGCAGTTAGTTTTGGCGGTATAGCAGCAAAGTCATTCAAAATGCGCACCGACACATTGATCGAAGCCATTGTTGACAAAGGCAGCACCGGCGAGATAGCTGTAACTACAGGAGGGGTAACGGGAAAACTTGGCGGGTTTACTTTTGTGCCAACGCCCGCTATCAAATCTTTCAGCCCAACTGTTGGTACTGCGGGCACAATGGTAACTATAAAGGGTATTAATTTCAGGCATATTACTGCCGTTAGCTTTGGCGGTGTGCCTGCACAATCATTCCAATTCGTTTCTGATAGTATTATTAATGCTGTGGTTGGCTACAAAGCAGGCACACAATCGGGCTATGGCTTTTCAGGCGATGTTGCTGTAACAAGCGCAGGGCTTACTGTATTTGCAAGCGGGTTTACATTTAATAATTATTGTTTTGCAGGTGGTGGCTCAAATACAAACACCGTAAAAATAAGCAATGTTACGATTGACGCCTTCAGCAATGCAAGCAGCGGCACGCAGGGTTATGAAAACTTTCTCAATCTGTCTGCGCAACTGCATGTTGGTGAAAATGCTATGAGTGTATCAACAGACAAAGCTGAAGATTCAGACCGCGTAGCTGTTTTTGTTGATTTTAATAAAGATGGAGATTTTGCTGATGCAGGGGAGGCCGCTTATATTTCGCCTAAAGGTAAAGGGCCTTTTAACTTTAATATTGCTGTACCCGCTACGGCGGTGGCCGGCAATACACGCCTGCGTGTTGAACTGTATGGCAATACCAACAATTACGGTGTGCGTGCCTGTGACCTTATACAAGACCAGGTGGAAGATTATACGGTTATCATACCTGTAATACCTCCGCCGGTTATCACATCCTTCAGCCCAACCAGCGCCACAGGGGATTCTACAGTAACTATACTGGGTACAGGTTTTACAGGCACAACCTCGGTAACCTTTGGCGGTGTGCCTGCAAAATCGTTCCGTGTTTATTCGGCAAGCGAAATTCGGGCGGTAGTAGGGCCGGGTGCAACGGGCGATGTAAGTGTAACAGCGGCGGCTACGGCTAAGTTGCTGGGCTTTACGTTTATAGCACTGCCTAAGCCGGTTATAAACTCTGCTTCACCTTTGAGGGCTGGTAAAGGAGCCCTGGTGCAAATAACCGGAAGCGGCCTTAACTGGGCAACTAATGTTAATTTTGGTGGTACCCCCGCTGCATCTTTTGCCATAAATTCTCCAACAAGTATAACCGCTATTGTTGGTGACGGCGCCAGCGGAGATATTTCTGTTATAAGCCATGGCGGCACTGCAACTATAAATGGCTTTACTTATCTTAATTACTGTGCTGCTTCGGGCACCAATAACCCGGACCCATATTACCAGAAAATAAAAAGCGTAAGCATCGGGGCCCTTACTAACAATACATCCGGTAATACTTATTATGGCATGGGCTATATAAATTTCAGTAACATGGCCGCATACCTGCATGTTGGCGACAATGCAGTTAATGTGCAAATAACAAGCGGCCAGAATAATACGCAGCTTTTTGTGTATGTTGACTTTAACCAGGACGGCAATTTTGATGGCGTTGGCGAAAAAGTATATGCATCACCAATTGCTGCCGATAGTTTTAACTTTAATATCCATGTGCCCGCTACCGTTATAAGCGGCGCTACAAGAATAAGGATAAAGCTTACACAACGCCTTCTTTCACAGCAAACCCCATGTGGTACTTCCAATATCGGCCAGGTGCAGGATTATACGGTTATCATGCCCGTGGTGCCACCGCCTGTTATTACTTCATTCAATCCATCCAGTTCATCCGGCGATTCTACGGTAACTATACTTGGTACCGGTTTTTTCGAAGCATCAAATGTTACTTTTGGCGGTGTACCTGCAAAATCATTTGTAGTGCATTCCCCAACTGAGATCACAGCGATTTTGGGGCCCGGCGCAACAGGAGATATAAGTGTTACAGCCGCAGGCACAGGAAGTATAGCAGGGTTTACCTATACACCGTTGCCCGAACCAACCATTATATCTGTGTCGCGCATGCGGGCCGCTAAAGGCGATACTGTTGTAATAACGGGTACCAACTTTAACTGGGCAACAAATGTTTATTTTGGCGGCACACCGGTAAGCTGGTTTACAATTAATTCCCGGCATACCATTACAGCAGTGGTTGGTGAAGGCTCTACAGGGAGTGTTTCTGTAGTAACCTTTGGCGGAACAGCCACAATGGCTGGCTTTACTTATCTTGATTACTGCGCTGCTTCGGGTACCAACAGCCCTTCTACGTACTATGAAAAGATACAGAATGTAGCAATAGGCTCTATAAATAACAATACCGCCACCGCTAATTATTATGGCATGGGCTATATTAACTTTAGTAATATTTCAACCCATCTTCAGGTAGGCGACAACGCGATGAATGTGCAGATAAGGGGCGGGCCAAATTATGCGCAGCTGGTTGTATATATTGATTTAAACCAGGATGGTGATTTTGATGATGCCGGCGAAAGAGTATATATATCGCCGCAATCTGTTGAAAATTTTAACTTCAGTATTAATATTCCTGTTACCATTTTAGGCGGCCCCACAAGAATGAGGGTGAGGCTTGCCAACGCCATGAGCGGCGTTAACACGCCATGCGGAACTTCGGCATTTGGCCAGGTGCAGGATTATACGGTTATTATGCCGTATGTGCCATCCCCTGTTATTACTTCGTTTAGCCCAACCCATGCCACAGGCGATTCTACAGTGATCATACATGGCACAGGCTTTTTTGGCGTAACACAAGTGAGCTTTGGAGGTGTGCCGGCAAAATCATTTAAGGTTCATTCAACAACTGAAATTGAAGCCGTAGTTGGTATAGGCGCTACAGGTGATGTAAGTGTTACAGCATCAGCAACTGCTACGCTTGCCGGCTTTACGTTTATTCCTTTGCCGCAACCTGTTATAACTTCGTTTTTACCGGCCAGGGCTGGTAGCGGGGCGGTTGTGCAAATAACCGGCACAGGCTTTAACTGGGCAACCGGCGTTAGCTTTGGCGGTATGCCTGCCGCATCTTTTACCATTAATTCGCCTACCCATATAACCGCTGTTGTGGGTGAGGGCACTTCCGGGGATGTTACGGTAATAACATATAGCAATTCAGCAACGGCAAATGGTTTTACCTATCTTAGTTATTGCGCAGCTGAAGGCACACATTATTACTCCCCTTACTATGAAAAAATATCAAGGGTCACTATTGGAACAATTAATAATAATACTGAAAGTTATTACGGGGACAGTTATGTAAATTTCAGCAATATTGCCACACACCTGCATACAGGGGCTAATGCTGTGGATATACCTATAACCAATGGACCTAATTATGCGCAACTTGCAGTATATATTGATTATAACCAGGATGGTAATTTTGATGGTGATGGCGAAACAGTTTATATTTCTCCAAACCCTGTAAGCCATTTTATTTTCGATATCCAGGTCCCGGTTACTGCTGCGGGCGGTGCCACAAGGATGAGGATAAGGCTCACCAGCCAGCGTTACGACATCACCTCCCCATGCGGTACCACTGATTATGGCCAAACGCAGGATTATACAGTTATTCTGCCTGAACATCCTGTACCGGCAATAACATCCTTTAGCCCCGCAATCGCTGCGGCGGGCGAAACAGTTACCATAACCGGCAGCAATTTTACTGGTGCAACGGCAGTTAGCTTTGGCGGTGTACCGGCATCATCGTTCCATGTACTGTTGAATACGGAAATTACTGCTGTAGTTGGCACAGGGGCAAGCGGAAGTATAAGTGTTACAACACCGGAAGGCACAGCACAATTAGATGGCTTTGAGTTTACGCCTGGTTTTGCATTTAATGCGAAACAGGAGTTGCAGCAGGCAGCAGCAGGTTTATTGACGGTAAAAGTGTTGCCCAACCCAACTAAAACAAACTTTACTTTAATAGTGAACGGGAATGAAAATGAGGGTGTTGAAATAAGGGTGATGGATATGTATGGCAGGGTTGTACATCATGCAAAAGGCGCCGCAAACCAGCAATATACTTTTGGCGAAAACTTTGCACAAGGCATGTATATAGCCGAAGTGATGCAGGGTAAAAACATTAAAACGATAAAGATGATAAAAGAAAAATAAGAGAAGTTTTTTGGATTGATGTAAATATAAAAGAGGTGTACATGTTTTACGATGTACACCTCTTTTGCTTTTAAGAACCGTTGGGTTGTTTAACAGTCATGTATGAATCAACCCAGCGAGTAACTCATATTACCCTCTTTGTCATCTTTTATCTGTATGCCAATGCCTGCAAGTTCGTTGCGTATTTTATCACTTGTTACATAATCCCTTTTGGCGCGGGCATCTTTGCGGATATTGATGAGCAACTGCAGCACGCCATCCAGTTTACTGTCGTTCAATTGCTGCTCATCCTTTAAACCAAAAATATCTTCCAGGTATATTTTTAATTTGGTTTGTAGTAATTCAAATGTCGCGCTGCTTAAAGCCCCGGCTGCAATATGCTTATCTTTTATGCCATTAATTACAGGCACAAGCTCAAACATATTTGCGAGAACTTTTGCAGTATTAAAATCGTCGTTCATAAAATCATCAAACTCCGCAAGCAGGGTGTTAACTTTTGCATTTAATTCTATATCATCCCCCTCTTCGTACTTCGTACCCCGTACCTCTAACTTTTTTAAACTCTCATAGCTTTCCCACAAACGTTTTAACCCGCGTTCTGATGCCTGTAATGCCTCGTTGCTAAAATCGAGCGTTGAACGGTAATGTGTTTGCAAAATAAAGAAGCGGATAACCATGGGTGAATAAGCCTGCTCCAGCGCGGGATGGTTACCGGTAAAAAGCTCAGTCAGCTTAATTACATTGTTATAGCTTTTGCCCATTTTTCTGCCGTTAATGGTTATCATATTATTGTGCAGCCAATAGCGGGCAGGTATAGCATGGTTGCAAACCGCGCTTTGTGCTATCTCGCATTCGTGGTGCGGGAACTGAAGGTCCATCCCCCCGCCGTGAATATCGAATTGCTTGCCGAGATACTTGGTACTCATTGCAGAGCATTCAATATGCCAACCCGGAAAACCTTCACCCCAGGGGCTTTTCCAGCGCATGATGTGTTCGGGCGGCGCCTTTTTCCATAAAGCAAAATCCGCTTTATTTCTTTTTTCTTCCTGGTTATCCAGTTCGCGGGTGGTTTCAAGCATTTCATCTAAAACCCTTCCGCTTAGTATGCCGTAGGGCATTCCTTTTTTTGCAAAATCCTCATTATACTTTTCAACATCAAAATAAACTGACTCGTTTGCTACATATGCATAACCATCCTGTATAATGGTTTCTATCATTCCAATCTGTTCAACAATATGGCCAGTGGCAGTGGGCTCAATAACAGGGTCAAGATTATTAAACTGGCGCATGGCCCAGTGAAAAAGGTTGGTATATTTCTGCACCAGTTCCATCGGTTCAAGCATTTCGAGCACGGCTTTTTTGCTTATTTTATCTTCTGCTTCACGGCCCTCTTCTTCAAAATGGCCTGCATCGGTAATATTACGCACATACCTTACCGTGTAACCAAGATGGGTAAGATAACGGTATATAATATCGAATGTTATAAAAGGGCGTGCATGCCCAAGATGGCTTTCGCCGCTAACGGTTGGGCCACACACATACATGCCTATCCTGCCTTTTGTAATAGACTCAAATACTTCTTTTTTACGGGTTAGCGAATTATATACTTTTAGTTGCGACATGGAGAAAACAAGATTTTTTTGATTTGAGTATTTATGTAAAAACGGGGCGATAACGCGCTGACACATCAGCAGCAGCAACAACAGCAATATGTATAAAACGGCATCATGAAATGCGAAGATATTTTATTTTTTTAAACTTACATCGCTTACCAGCATTATATGGTCGCTTAAATCCTCATCGTCCATATCAAATTGATGGATGGTAAAATTATTATCGGGTAAAATATAATCAATACGCAGCGTTGGCGCCAGCGATATAAAACTGCGGCCAATGCCAAAATCTTTTGTAAGAAAAGCATCCTGCCGTTTATTGCGTATATGAAAATAAGTATAAGAGCCAGGCACATCGTTAAAGTCGCCGCAAATAATACTCGGGTGCTGGCAACTATCCAGCTCAGTACGCACTACATCTGCCTGTTTGCCTCTTTCGATAAAAGCCATTTTCATTTTTTGAAAGATGTTTTTTGATGCTATCAGTGTTTGTTTGTCCTGCTCTATCTTGTCAATATCCGAATAATCTTTCTTGCCAAACTTAAATGATTGCAGGTGCGATGTGTAAATGCGTATGGTGTCTTTTCCGCTCAATATATCTGCATAAATAAGGCTTTCAGGCCGGCCAGGGTATTGTATTCTGCCTGAATCTATGATAGGCAGTTTGGAGAAAATAATACTGCCATATTGGTAAAACCCATTCTCCTTATTTACATCCTTTGAAAAATAATAATAGCGGTAGGTAGCTGAGAAAAGGCCAATGTTATCAGCCTCCGGCCCCTGTGTGGTGGAGTGGTTAAACTCCTGCAGGCAAATAATATCAGGTTGCAGTTTTAGTATGGCTTCTGCAATTTCGGTGCGGTTGTGCTTTTTTTTATCGGTGTTGTTGCTTAATCCATACATATTGCCTACGTTCCAGTCAACCAGGCGAATATGAGGTGCAGGTTTTGAGGAAGTGAATTTTGACGCGAAATGAAATCCGAACAGTACGCTTAGCTGTTTCCATCCTAATAACAAAACAATAAAAGGCAATAATGCCCATCTTGGCTTAGCGATTAGCCAAAAGAAAATAGAGAAGATAAGGAGGATAACCAAATAAGGAAATACAAGGCTAAGAAACCCAAAAATATACCAGGGATGGGGATTTAGAAAAGGTGCAAGGCATGCAAGCAGGTATATAATACAAACAAGAATGCTTAGTGTAATAAAAAATCTTCTAAAAAAAGTTCGTATCATTTGCCTGCAGTTAACCTTTTGATATAAACTTCGGTTCATCGTAAAAATGCATACCTGCTCAAATAATTTCAAACACGTTATAGTTATTTTTACTTTTTTGTCTTGACACAAAAAAGTAACAAAAAAAGTCAAGGCTGCAGAAAAAATGCTAAAAATTTGTTTTTTTGGCTAAAATGAAACAAGCTCAATCTTTTGAATAAAACCAAGCAACGGTGCGACTTACGGGCAAAGAATATTTCCAGACAGCTATAACATTTGTTTCATTTTTTAACGCCAAAAAAGCAAATTTTCTTAACGTCCGCCCGGCTGCACGGTTCGGACGGGCATTTTTTCTGATGCCGTCAGGCTTGTTCCGGTTTGAACAATTACGCTTATATACTTGAGGCACGCATTTTTTGCGATGAGCCAAAATTACTAAGGTTTAAAAATAGGCTATTTATAAATGAAATCCCAAACTGAGGCTAAGGGACCTGTTTTGGGAACCTGAGTTTGGCGTAAGGCCGCCGTACGAAATATTTGTCAATCCCATGTCAAAGTCCAGCGAAAGCGAAAATTTCCAATATTGAATTCCTACTAAAGCGTTTGCCCCAAAATCGAACGACTGCATATTTCCGAATGTTTCTGCGTAAGTGGGAGTTCCGTGGTTACCATAAATTATTTTGTCGCTGCCCGAAAAAGGCGCATCTGAGCCCAACACCCCACTGGTACCGGTATAATTATTTTTTCCTCCTACACCTTTTGCTACATAAGGGCCTGCTCCCACATAAATATAAACATTATGCTGAAGCTGATATTTGGCAACCAGGTTAAGCGGTACTTCAAGATACACCGGTTTTACAGCAGCACTTACATGATAGTAAGCAGTATCTGCATCAGCATAGCTGCCCTTGGACGTAATTTTAATACCGGGCTGAAAAGAAAGAACGGGTGTTAATGGCCAATTGCCGGATATACCAAAGCTAAAGCCACCTATTTGCCTTGCATGGGTAAATGCGGTGTTTGTGGCAGATGGATTAGAAAAAATAGACGTGTTAATGGCCGCCCTGAATATAACGGTAAAGGGGTCTAATTGCTTTGGTTTTGCTTTGCTTTGCGCAATAACGGATGATGAAACAAGTACTGTAAGTAAAAAAAGCGAAATGTATTTTTTCATGAGCAATTACATTAAGGAATAATTTGCAGGCGAATATCAATAAAATGATGTGTTAATAAAGTTAAAAATGGGCTTCTGTATTATTTAATTGCCTTTGCTGAAAATAACCTTGCGTTTTTACGGTATGCTTTTAAATACCTCTTCATTTACTTTTACCGGGTATTTTTTCTTTAAGCCTGCAACCCATTCATCCTCCAGCACCTGCTGGTAATCGTTTATCGCCATGCCTTTTGCATCGTCAAAACTTCTTGGCGCCGGCTGGGGGTAGGTATTAAAAACATATACAAAAGTGTAGCTATCACCTGTTTCATTTTTTTCAGGCATTGATGCAAAGCCCTGTTGCATGGGTACAGCTTGTTTTACGGGCAATTGGCCGTTCTCGTACCGGTTACTGTCTGCCGAAACCATGTTTGTGTATGCGCCCGTAATGTTTCGCCAGTTGGCAGGGGCGGCTTTAACGTTAAGTGCGATACTGTCAATAATAGTTTTATTCGATGCTGTAACTACCAAAGCGCTTAAACCCGGGGCCCATATATATTTATCTTTATGGGTAAGATAATATTGCAGTAAAGCAGTTGAATCCTGTGAGGCTTTGCTCCAAACATGCTTGTCCATTACAGCAAACAGCATATTGGCTTCATTAAATTCCTTTACCTGGTCGCTGATAGATGTGTTATAATCTTCAATATGGCTGCGATAGTAATCATTGCAGCTTTCCTTTATCAGATCCTGCAGAAGAGCATAATATTGTTTTTGTACGCCACCCAATTGCCTTACCGATTTAACATATTTTATCCAGTCAGCAACGGTGATATTTTGTTTGGCAAAAGAAAACACTATTGTACCGCCGTTAATATTTTTAAAAGCCTTTTCATTTTTTCCGGCTAAGGCGGTGTCAGTATATTTCCATAGATCATCCTCGTTATAAACCCCTTTTTTATACTTAGTAAGCACCATCCATTTTTGAATGAGGTTATTTTTAGCGATTGACAGGCGGTCATCACCCTGTACCTTTTGCTGCATATCCGCAAAGCTTACCACATCATCCTCTTTTACAGGTATTGGCACCACTTCAAGCAGCTTTATAATATGATAGCCATAAGCAGTGGCAAAGGGAGCGCTAATATCCCCCGGTTTTTGCAGGGCATATACCTGCTTTTCAAAATCGCTGCTATACATGCCGGTGCCTACGGTAGTAATACCATTGGTTTGCTGGTTTGTGCTTGCAAAGTTTCTTGCAACATCATCAAATAAAGCCCCGTTTTGTATAAGCTTATATACCGAATCGGCTTTGCGTTTAACCGCTGTTTTTTCTTCGTCGCTGAAAGTAGCGCCAAATGGGAACAGCACCTGCTGAATTTTTCTTTTGCCTGCAGCAGGCCGCTCACTTACATTTTTAAATATATGATACCCAATACTGCTGTGGTAAATACCCGAATATGCGCCGGGTTTTAAGCCATACACCATATTTTCCACTTCATAAGGAAGGGAGAAAACTGTTATATAACCCATACTTCCGTTCTGTTGCTTTATAGTTTCGTCTGTTGAAAAAGCAACGGTTACCTCCTCAAAATTTTTGCCTGCATTAAGCGCATTTAATGCTTCCTGAATTTGTTTGCGGGCATTTAATGTATCTCCATCCGGTGGCACGGCAACAAACACTTCTGCTAATAAAATATCTTTTTGGCCACGAACAAACGCCTCGTGTACAAGTTGATTAATATTTGCCTGCTCATTAATATAATTTTCAGTAAGCTGCTTTTTAAAATTGTCAGCCTCATCTTTATATTCATCTTTTGTTTCCAGCTTTTCATCATAGGCTTCCTGCAGCTTAAGTTTAAAATTAATATACATGTTCAAATACTCTTTAAGCTTTTGAGCATGGCTGCCTGTAGTGTCAGGGTTTTTATTAAAGGCTTTCAAAAACTCTTCTTTGCTTACCGGTATTGCGTTATAGGTAAACAATGTTTGGCTTTTAGCAGCAATAACTGTAAATAACAAAATTGCCAGCAAACTTTTTTTATACATATCTATCGGGTTGAAGAAGAAGCCTGTTGTTTTATTTTAGCGTCAATAAGACCGTCGAATTGCAATAAGCTTAAACGTTTTGCAATAATGTGTTTATTCATATCAAGCAAATACATGGTAGGCGTTTGAAACACATCGTATAACTGGCGGAAATTTGCCTTGCCTTCTTTGGTTTCAGATTCGTGGTCTTCTTTCGTTTGGTAGGCGTGGCGCCACCCGTTCAGGTGGTGGTCAGTAATAAAGCTTTTCCAATCATTCATGGTTGCTTCATTTACATTAACCGCAAATACCGCTACGCCCTCCGCCTTCCATTTAGCGATGTATATTGAGTCAACCTCGGGTACCTGCTCTTTGCAATGGCTACAGGTGGGGTCCCAAAAAAGCACAAAGGTAAACGGCGCTTTCACTTCATATAAACTTACAGGCTTGCCGGATGTATCAACAAGGTCAAGCGGAGGCGCCACTTCACCTATTTGATTGGTGATCAAACTATACGCCCGGTCAAAAATGTATTTTTTCTGTGTTGTATTCAGCCACAGCGTGTCTCCTTTCGAAAAGTAATTATTGAACAGGAAGATAAACACTTTATCCTGGCCCATTATTTCAGGGTTAATATATTTATCAGTAAACCTGCCTAAAAGGTATTGGTGCATATCTTTGGCGGTTCTTGAATAAAGCAGCATGTAGTTTACTTCCGCGATAATGGAATCTGGGTCGGGCGAAACATAGTATTTAAAATAATTTTCCAGCTTGGGGTCAAAAATAGGCGTGCGCAGCAAACGTTCATCGTTAAAAGCCATATTATCCCAATAATGCTCTTTAACATACCTGCCAGGGTAGGTTGAATCAAGTTTGCCATTAGCAAGCTTAGGCATTTTTGGCATCTCTGGCATTTTCATCGCGTTAAAAAGCATCGCGAGCATAGACTGCGGGTGCGTTTTAATAATATTTTCCCGGTAGGTGGTCAATTGTGCATTCAATGCTGCCAGTTGGGCTTGTAAACTATCGGATGCTTCTTTTGTAAGGTTCGGGTTTTTAAGTTTCACCTGCCTTTCATCCATCTTTGGGGCGATACCTGCCAAATACCTCGTATAATCAATAAATAGTGTGTTTTCCGGTGACCCGTTTATAGATAGGTTTGAGGGGTTGGCGCTGTCTGCAACCACAGAAAAATGTTGCTCCCTGTCCATCAAAATATCAAATAACTGGGTTCGTGACGGGGAAACATAAATATATATGCCCTGCGCCAGTTTTGTCTTTCCTTTAAATACGCACTGGCTGTTGGCATTCATATAAGCAGAATCAACCAGTACTTTATTTTTTCCATAATAACTGGCAAGATATATCCAGCAATTTTTGTAGGGCGTAAGCGTGGTTTGTATATAATAGCCACTCTGTTCGCCGGTGCTGCCCTGGGTAGTTTTTTTGGCGGCAGTTTGGGCAAATGACGAAAAATACAAAAGGGTAAATGCAGTTGCTAAAAATATCCTGTTCATTAGTTTACATTGATTAAGCCGTAAATTTAACTCAATTGGGTATTACGGTTGTTAATCATCTGCAAAAAGAAGCCTGTTTTAAAGGAGAATTAATTGACCGGGCGCTTAGTTTAAAGCTTCTCACCGCTTTTTTAGACATTATTTATAGAGTTTTCGGGGAGAAGACAGGGCAAACGCATTATAAATATTAGCAGGCTGTTCGGGGCTTTTATGTGCCGGTAGGTACATTTTGTAGGTAGAACAATTATGAAATAAGCACCAAGCGTTCCTATCGGAACGCCTTGTGCTTACTTTATTCAGACTACCCACAAAATGTCCCTAACGGGACATGTAACATAATTTTTAATTTTTCTAAAATTTATAATGCATTTGCCCTGAGCGCCCAGGTTAGGGTTTAGAAAAATAATGTAAGCATTTGTACCTTTATTAAAAGAATAGGTGATGGACGCGATTGAAACAGTTTATGAAGACGAAGGAAAATTTAGATCTGTTTTGCTGGACCTTAGTTTTGAGTTTTAATTGGTGTTTCTCCCTTTTCGCTTCAATTCTCCAAATCCCTTTCCTGATACACCACAAATTTTAAAACTGTGCAATGGTTGTGAAATGAAGCCAACCCGTTTACCTTTGCACCGTGAAAAACAGGAAAAAGCCCGTAATACTGGAAAAAATTATTGTGGAGGATTATGCCGCGGAAGGAAAATCGTTAGCAAGAGCAGATGGTAAAGTAATATTTATTGAAAACGCCGTGCCCGGCGACGTGGTGGATGTGCAACTGCACAAAAACAAAAAAGACTGGGCGGAGGGGGTGGCCCTGCATTTTCATTCCTACTCAAAAGACAGGGTTCAGCCCTTTTGCAAACATTTTGGAGTATGCGGCGGCTGCCAATGGCAAATGCTGCCTTATGAAAAGCAGCTTTTGTACAAGCAAAAGCAGGTTGCTGATAATCTGCAGCGCATTGGCAAAGTACCGCTGCCCCACATATCGCCTATTATTGGTTGCGGGGTTACCACCGGGTACCGCAATAAAATGGAATACACCTTCAGCAATAAAAAATTTATTCCTGCAGAAGAATTCAGGGAAAGCCGGCAAAACCCGCCTAACACGCCAATGCCGCAGCAGGGTTTTGCCGGCTTTCATGCAAAAGGCGTATTTGATAAGGTAGTTGAAATAGATATTTGCCATTTACAAAAGGAACCTACCAATCAAATAAGAAAAGCAATTTCCGGGTTCGCCATAAAAAATAATTTGCAATTTTACGATGCCCGTTCGCATACCGGCTGGCTAAGGAATGTGATGATAAGGATGACAACTACCGGCGAACTGATGGTTAATATTGTTTTGGGATATGAAGATGAAAAATACCGGAAAGAACTGCTGGATACAATGATGCAGCAATTTCCCCTTATAACTACTCTTCTTTATACCATTAATACCAAGTGGAACGATAGCCTTTTTGAGCTGGAACCACATATATATTACGGAAAAGGGTATATTTTGGAGAAGCTGGAAGACTTTGAGTTTAAGATAAGCCCAAAATCTTTTTTTCAAACCAACAGCCTGCAGGCAGAAAAATTATACCAGGTTGCAAGAGATTATGCGGAGCTTACCGGCGCCCAAACACTATACGACCTTTATTGCGGCACCGGCAGTATTGGTATTTTTGCCAGCCGGAACGCAAAAAAGATAGTCGGCGTTGAAATGGTTGAAGAAGCTATTGCTGATGCAAAAGAAAATGCAGCCTTAAATAATATACAGCATGCCGGTTTTTTTGCCGGCGATGTAATAAATGTTTGCAATGATGATTTTTTTACTCAAAACGGGAAACCGGATGTAATAATAACAGACCCTCCCCGTGCCGGCATGCATGAAAAGCTTGTTGTAAAATTAATAGAAATGGCCTCACCTGTAATAGTTTATGTAAGCTGTAACCCTGCAACGCAGGCGAGGGACTTATCTTTACTGGGAGAAAAATATTCAGTAGAAAAAATTCAGCCGGTTGACATGTTTCCGCATACGCACCATATTGAAAATGTGGTGCAGCTAAAACTAAAAGATTGATTATTTAAAAGTTTAATTATCTAAGATGACAGAATTCAGGCCCGGACGGTTTCAGATATTACCGACAGTTATCAAGAACCTTATTATTATTAATGTGCTGGTTTTTTTGGCGCAGCTGGCCGTTGGCGATAGTTTTAATTTTGAAACCAGGTTTGCTTTACACACCTGGCAAAGCCCCTATTTTAGAATCTGGCAGTTTTTTACTTACATGTTCCTTCATGCTAACTGGCCTCATATTATTTTTAATATGCTTGCCTTATGGATGTTTGGTTCCACGCTTGAAAACCTTTGGGGGCCCAAGCGCTTTCTTACTTTTTATATCGCGTGTGGTTTGGGTGCAGCATTATGCAACATGTTGGTTGTCTATATTCAAACCCAGGCAATGTTGTCGCAATTTGACACTATAACATCGGAAAGTGCTTTGCGGGCTTTTATGGATAAATACAATCATTATCCAGAACTTCCTTTTACTTTAGATGGAGCCAGAACCGCTTTAGCCTACAATTTAAATACCGGTACTCTTGGAGCGTCAGGTGCAGTTTTTGGATGCCTCGCGGCGTTTGGTTATTTATTTCCAAACGACTATATCTACCTTTATTTTTCTATTCCTGTCAAAGCAAAATGGGTGGTATTAGGTTACATAGGCGTCGAATTATTTTTACAAATTAAAAGTTCACCAGGAGACAATATAGCTCACCTGGCGCATTTAGGCGGCGCCTTGATTGGATTTTTATTGGCATATTTTTGGAATAAGAATAACAGGCGAAGAGTTTATTAACAAATTGTAAAACTTTTTTTGCAGCAATTTTGCTTTGTTAAGAAAAACATCAAGTTATCAGTTATGTCTGTAATGCAACAAAACCGGAAAAACAACATCCTGCTGGGTCAAAATAATAATGCACTAACATGGCTTATCATCATAAATGCAGTAGTATTTGCAGGTATCTATTTTATTAAGGTCATTTATTTACTTTCTTACGATAAAGCCGCTAACCCCGAGCTGCTTTTTCAAACCCATATACTTGACTGGCTTACGTTACCATCCAGTTTTGACAAATTAGGTTCCAGGCCGTGGACGCTTATAACCTATATGTTCACGCACGATGGCGTTTTTCCTTTAATAGGCACAGCTTTGTGGTTGTGGGGTTTTGGTTATATTTTGCAGGATCTTGCAGGCAATAACAAGCTTATACCTATTTATTTATATGGCGGTGTTGCAGGCGGCCTTTTCTTTTTACTTGCTGTGCATGTATTCCCGGGCCTAAGAGCGGAGATTACAACAATGCAGCCTTTTATTGGCGGCGGCGCTTCTATTATGGCTGTTGCAGTGGCAACAACAACCGTATCGCCGGGGTACAGGATATTCCCGATGCTTAATGGCGGCATACCGCTTTGGGTGCTTACCCTTGTATTTGTTATTGTGGATTATGCTACTATTGCTAGTACAAATGGCGCATACGCCGTTGGCCATTTGGGCGGTGGCCTTATTGGTTTTATTTTTATTCACCAATTGCGCAGGGGGCATGACTGGAGTGGCTGGATGATAAGCTTTACGAACTGGGTGGACAATCTTTTCAACCCGGAGAAAAAATATGCTGAAGACGGTGAAAAGCAAAAATTATTTTACAAAGCCGTTAAAAAGCCTTTTGTGAAAAAAGCGGTTATTACCCAACAAAAAATTGATGAAGTATTAGATAAAATAAACCAGAAAGGGTATCATCTTTTAACTGACGAAGAAAAAGAATTCTTGAAGAAAGCAAGCGAACAAGACCTTTAAAAAATATGAAAAAAATACTGAAGGGTGTTTGGATAATTATCTGCTGCGTTATTATCCTGGTTTACCTGTTATCTTGTTTTACGCCCTATATTCCGCCCGAAAAATTTTCTTTTACAAGCCTTTTTGCTATCCTGTTCCCATACCTGTTTATTGTAACCTCGTTTTGCTGCATTACAGTTTTTTTTATACAAAAAAAAGTGGCAATGGTGCTCGCACTGGTTATTATATTGGCCGGTTTAAAAAATATTGGTAATTCAGTGGCATTCAATGTGTCAAAGTGGAATATGCCTAAAAGCAGCAATGCATTAAGAGTAATGACGTGGAACTGCGAAGATTTTATAAACTCCTTCCCGCAAAATTTGGCGCAGGCGGAACCAAGAGTAAAAATGCTTAATGCCCTGCATTTATATAGCCCGGATATATTATGCCTGCAGGAATTTAAAGATATTGAAAATGCCAGCTTTTTTATTTCTGTAAAAAGAGAACTGGATTCGCTGGGATATATATATTCATTTATTTCAAATGATTCTGTTGTGCACTATAAAAGGGCGGTGGTAACAACCGGGTCAGCCATTTTTTCACGCATTCCGTTAACAGACAGCGGGAGAATAAATATTTCAAACACCGAACTGAATGAAAATCTGCTATATGGCGATATACGTTTAAACAATCAACCTATAAGGATATTTACCGCACATTTAAGGTCGTATAGCCTTTACGCAGATACCACAAACGAACCTGGCAACATTTACGAAATGACTTATAAACGAAAACACAATGTAGAATATAAAATACGCGAAACAGAAATAGTACATGAAAAAGAAGTTGCTATTATACGTAATGTAATTGCTAAAAGCCCTTACCCGGTAATTTATTGCGGCGATATAAATTCCACCCCGGCATCTTATACATACAATACGCTAAAAACCAACCTGCAGGATGCTTTTCTTGAAAAGGGCTCAGGTATAGGCGTTACTTTTTATAAACTTTTATATACCCTTAGAATTGACGTTTGTTTACCCGATAAAAAACTTAAAGTATTGCAATGCACCGTTCCCCAATTGTATTTATCAGACCATTTTCCGGTAGTTGCAGATGTTAGCTGGAAGTAAAAACGAAGTACGAGGTTAGAAGTACGAGGTACGAAGTTAGAAGTACGAAATACGAGGTGTGAGGTTGGAAGTACGAAATACAATGTATGAGGCCGGAAGTACACATCGTACTTCTAACTTCGTAAATCGTACTTAAAAAAGTGCATCGTGCTTCTAACTTCGTAAATCGTACTTAAAAAAGTGCATCGTACTTCTAACTTCGTAAATCGTACTTAAAAATCTGCAATCACACGATCTCTTTAACCACATTCCATATTACTTTGGGCTTGCCAAGCGTGTAATAATGCAATACGGGTATGCCAAATTTTTGCAGCTCTTTGCTTTGCTGTACCAGCCATTCGGCGCCCACTTTTTCGCAGTCCTCATCGGTCCTGCATTTCATAATTTCGTTTGAGAGGTCTGTAGGTATATCTACATGAAATATCCTTGGTAATACTGACAATTGTTTTTTACTGGTAATAGGCTTCAGGCCGGGTATAATGGGTACATTAATACCATTATCCCTGCACAACTGCACATAATTGAAAAATTTTTGATTGTCAAAAAACATTTGGGTCATAATATACTCAGCGCCTGCAGCTACTTTTTCTTTCAGCCTCTTCATATCTATTTCCAGGTTAGGCGCCTCAAAATGCTTTTCAGGATAACCGGCAACACCAATACAAAATTTTGTTTTGCCGCCATCGCGTATGTCTTCATCAATATAAATACCGTTGTTAAGGTTTACTACTTGTTTTAACAGGTCAATCGCGTACTGGTTTCCATCCACCTCAGGTTCAAATGAAGCCTCGTTTTTTCCGGCATCACCGCGTAATACCAATACATTATCAATCCCCAAAAAATTCAGGTCTATCAATGCATCTTCGGTCTCGCGCACACTAAAGCCTCCGCAAATAATGTGCGGCACGGCATCAACCTTGTAATGGTTCATTATGGCAGCGCAAATGCCAACAGTACCGGGGCGTTTGCGAACTTCTACTTTTTCAAAGCTGCCATCTTTTTTCTTTTTAAAAGCAGTTTCACTCCGGTGGTAGGTTACATTTATCCACGAAGGTTTAAATTCCATCAACGGGTTCAAATGATTGTAAATAGAAGTAATATCCCGGCCTTTTAAAGGGGGGAGTATTTCGAATGAAACAAGTGTTTTACCCGCTTCGCTAATATGATCGGTTACTTTCATCTTTTAATAAATGCCTGCAATATACATAAGCAAGGCTAATAAATAAAGGCAATGAGCAATTTACAGGAGAGTTTATTGATTGATGACCCAATGATTTATTTCTGTCAACGGTCATCTATCATCTGTCAACTTCTTACTTAATGACTAATGACCCAATGACCTTTTCCCAATAAAACATCTGTTAAGACACAAGCTTAAAGCCATATATTGTATTTCTTCCTCTATTTTTGCCCAAACACATAACATTGAGCCTTTCTATAAGTACTACAAACCTGGTTAAAATGTATGGCAGCCGTAAAGTGGTTAACCATGTTTCGATACAGGTAAAACAGGGAGAAATTGTTGGATTGCTTGGCCCCAACGGAGCTGGTAAAACCACTACTTTTTATATGGTAGTAGGATTAATAAAACCCGATGAGGGGGAAGTTTTTTTGAATACAGAGGAAATTACAAAATTACCCATGTATAAAAGAGCTCAAATGGGCATTGGCTACCTGCCCCAGGAAGCAAGCGTTTTTCGTAAGCTTAGTGTGGAGGATAATCTTATGGCAGTTTTGGAAATGACCAATTTAACGAGGCAGCAACGAAAAGAAAAAGTAGAATCGCTGCTAACTGAATTTAACCTGCACCATGTTAGAAAGAATAACGGCGACAGCCTGAGCGGTGGCGAAAGGCGGAGAACCGAAATTGCCCGTGCCCTTTCAGTTGACCCAAAATTTATTTTGCTGGACGAGCCTTTTGCCGGCGTTGACCCCATTGCCGTTGAAGATATTCAAACAGTTGTGGCAAGGCTGAAATATAAAAATATTGGCATTTTAATTACTGACCATAATGTAAATGAAACGCTCTCCATCTGCGACCGCGCTTATTTATTAATAGACGGCAGTATATTTAAACACGGTACGGCTGCGCAGTTAGCCGACGACGACCAGGTACGGCGCTTATACCTGGGAACCAATTTTGAATTGAAAAGGAAGGACTGGATAATAGAGATGGGGATGAAGGATAAAGAAGAAATATCTTTTGAAAGGCTGATAAGTGTTTTAGAAAGGGCTGTAATTGAATATGAAAATAAAGAACTGGAGATGAACGAAAATGAAAGGTCGTTCGGGGTGGTATATGGCAGCGGCTCTTTAGATGAAGCCGACCTGCAGATAGATGAATATAAAAAGTACCTGGTTGAAATAAGAGAATCCATTATAGAATACGGAAAACAAAAAAAAGACCCTAAAATAATAGAAGAAGCAGAAGGTATGTTTAAAACTGAAACAGACACAAGGTCTGCTTTAAACAATATGATCAGTTTTTTACAATTACATAATGCTAATATTAAATAGCAGGCGCCGGGGTATTTTAGCATATCCCTATAACGTAGAGGTAACCTTTATAAAACTTTTCCTTATTGATGAAGCCGCGTTTTAAACGGGAGTATGATTTTTGTCATTTTCGTGTAATAAAAATTAAACTAACTTACCATTTTTCAAAATCATTGTTTATATTGCCCGGAACAGCATGAAAATCCTCTCGCCTGCCATATCAAAATTAGCCCGCCTCCGTCTTGGGCCGATTGAACTGTGGGTTCAAGACCCCATTGCAGCCCAGCGCGAAGTATTGCAGGATCTTGTTACACACGCCCAAAACACTGAAATAGGCCGCAAATACGGTTTTCATGAACTTTTTAATATACGCGCATTTAAAGAGCGTGTGCCCATTCATGAGTATAACGATCTGAAACCCGCTATTGAACGCCTTATGCAGGGCGAGCAATACCTGTTATGGAACACCCCTGTTAACTGGTTTGCCAAAAGCAGCGGCACAACAAGTGATAAAAGCAAATTTATACCTGTAACCGAAGAAAGCCTTCACGATTGCCACTACCAGGGCGCGAAAGACGCAGTTTCCATGTACTATAACTTTAACCCTGACAGCGACCTGCTTACGGGCAAAGGCTTAGTTATAGGCGGCAGCCACCAGGTAAGCGCAATAAATGAAGATGCTTTTTATGGCGACCTTAGTGCAATTTTGTTGGAGAACGCACCTTTTTGGGGCCAGTGGATACGCACACCAGAGCTTTCTATAGCATTACTGGACGAGTGGGAAGATAAGATTGAAAGGCTGGCACGGTCAACTATAGAGGAGAATGTAACTTCTATCAGCGGCGTGCCTACCTGGACGCTGGTTCTTATTAAAAGAATATTGGAATTAACAGGTAAAGACACGCTAAAAGAAGTTTGGCCAAACCTGGAAGTGTATATTCATGGCGGCGTTTCGTTTGTGCCTTACAGGGAACAGTTTAAAAAACTGGTTGGCGCCCCCATACATTACCTTGAAATATATAATGCCAGTGAAGGTTTTTTCGCGGCGCAGGATAGCCCTGATGCCGACGGCATGTTACTTTATTTGCAACATGGCATTTTTTATGAATTTATGCCTGTGGAAGAATACGGTAAGCCTAACCCAAAAACGGTTGGCCTGAATAAAGTGGAGACGGGTAAAAATTATGCCCCTGTAATTTCAACCAACGGGGGGTTATGGCGGTATCTTTTGGGAGACACCATACAATTTACCACGTTATACCCGTTCAGGGTAAAAGTAAGCGGCAGAATAAAGCATTTTATGAATGCCTTTGGCGAAGAAGTAATAGTGGATAACAGCGATAAGGCCATTGCTATTGCCTGCGAAAAAACAAATACCATTGTGAATGATTATACAGCCGCGCCGGTTTATTTTAGCGATAACAGCAATGGCGCACATGAATGGCTGGTAGAATTTGAAGAAGCACCCGAAAATATACAACAGTTTGCGTACGAATTAGATTGCGCATTAAAATCAGTGAACAGCGATTACGAGGCGAAACGCCATAAGGACATTGCTTTGCGCATGCCTGTAGTCCATTCTATTCCAAAAGGTATATTTACCGAATGGCTGCGCAGGAAAGGAAGCCTGGGAGGCCAGCATAAAATACCCCGCCTGAGTAATGACAGGAAAATAATTGAAGAGATAAAGTCTTTTATCTAAAATTTCACCGGTCTTCAACAAATATTGCAAAATACTTTGAGTGATTGAGGACATTCTTTGATCAGGCATCATTAAATACTTCACATGGGTTCGGGATAAGAAAAAGATCTTGTCCTGTTAAGGACAAAATATTGGTAACGACGAATAATGTCAGATATAAAGTGTGCCGGAGGTACACAATATTGCATACCTCCGGCATGCTGTTATTTGGTTGGATTTTTTTCTACCAATATTTAGGTTCCTCTGGAACTAAAGAATATGACTACTAATCCCGAACTCACATTAATTTATAAAAACTTATTAACCCCGCCCGTGTTTATTTTTTTCTTTTGAATTTTTTTGAAAGATTGGAATAGATGCCAATATCTCAAAATCCCTAAATCAGAAATATTGATTTAATGATTGCTGATTTTGTGATTGAGGTATCTTGTGATTTTTTTATTAAAAGCATTCGCCATACAATCCCAATATCTCAAAATCCCCAAATCAGCAATACCGGTTAAATGATTGCTGATTTTGTGATTGAGGTATCTTGTGATTTTTTTATTAAAAGCATTCGCCATACAATCCCAATATCTCAAAATCCCCAAATCAGCAATACCGGTTAAATGATTGCTGATTTTGTGATTGAGGTATCTTGTGATTTTTTTATTAAAAGCATTCGCCATACAATCCCAATATCTCAAAATCCCCAAATCAGAAATATTGATTTAATGATTGCTGATTTTGTGATTGAGGTATCTTGTGATTTTTTTATTAAAAGCATTCGCCATACAATCCCAATATCTGAATATCCCAAAATCAGAAATATTCATCAAGCAGGAAGTTCAATTTTTATACATTTGCTCACTCAATAACCAACATCATGAAATTATTGGAAGGAAAAGTTTCTATTGTTACCGGTGCCGCACGTGGTATTGGCGCTGCAATTGCGCTGAAACTGGCGGAACATGGCAGCCATGTTGCATTTACGTATGTTAGCGACAGCAGTGCAGAAAAAGCAAGCGCCCTTGAAGCACAGATGCAGGCAATGGGAGTTAAAGCAAAAGCCTACAAGAGCAATGCGGGCGATTTTGCGCAATGCGAAAGTTTTGTGAGTGATGTGCTGAAAGAGTTTGGTACAGTGGATGTATGTGTAAATAACGCCGGTATAAGCAAAGATAATTTGTTGCTGCGCCTTACCGCAGAACAATGGGATGATGTAATGACCACCAACCTGAAAAGCGTTTTTAATATGACGAAACAGGTTATACGCCCAATGATGAAGGCCAAAGCAGGCAGTATCATAAATATGAGCTCAATAGTGGGTATTGGCGGCAATGCAGGCCAGTCGAGCTATGCAGCCAGTAAGGCAGGTATCATTGGTTTTACAAAATCGGTAGCAAAAGAGCTGGGCAGCAGGAATATTCGTTGCAATGCCATTGCACCGGGCTTTGTGGAAACTGATATGACACATTATTTAAAAGAAGGCAGTGCAGGGGAAGATTTTTTAAAGAAAATTCCATTAGGGCGCTTCGGGGGAGCAGAAGAAATTGCAGATACCGCGCTGTTTTTAGCAAGCGGTATGAGCAGTTATATTACAGGGCAGGTGATAAGCGCCTGCGGCGGATTAAATATATAAGGGTTACTTTTTCAATTGCCCTTGCCTTTAAAGCTGGATAAATTAACAAAGCGAACCTTCGGCTTTAACCACGTTCTTGTATTGGGCTAAAGCCCTTAACTGAATGCTGGAATTGTTATCCCCGTCCTGAAGGACGGGGCAATTCATCATCTCCCAATATCAATATAACATGTTATTAATTGCCCTGCACCTTTAGGGCAGGGATAAAGATAATATATACTCTTTATGGGCTTTAGCCCACATTAATTCAGCAAGCTTTCTAAAACTTTAGATTTCTCTTTTTAATATAAGCATGCCATAAAAGGTAAGCGGCTATGGTGCGGTAAGGTTTCCATTTTGCGGCTATTTGCAGCAGCTTGTCTTTCGGGGTGTCCGCAGGCAGGTTTTTTATTTCTTTAATACTTGTAAGCAGGGCAATATCGCCCGGTGCGAAAATATCTGCCCGGTGAAGAACCATCATCAGGAATACATCTACCGTCCAGTCGCCAATGCCTTTAAGTTTTTTAAGTGTTGTTCTTATATCATCATTGTCCATTTCAGAAAGGCTTTCCACAACTAATTCGCCATTTATTATCGCAGAGGCCAGGTGTCTTGCATATATTATCTTCTGCCTGCTGAAGTAGCAAGCTTTCATTTCTTCATCCGTTAGTGACAATATTTTTTCAGGCAGAATATGCCCGATTTTCTCCTGCAATTTTAAAAAAGCCGCCTTAGCAGAAGCAAGCGAAACCTGTTGTTCTAAAATGATATTGATAAGGGTGGCAAAACTGGGGGTACGGCTCCAGAACGGCGGGTAACCGTGCGCATCAATTACCTGTCGTAGATGTTTGTCCTTTGCGGCAACTTTATCGCAGAATGAATGAAAATTGGTCTCATCAAAAGTTAGCATCATACAATCCTTTAATGGCGTAACTGGCTTTTGTATTTCTTTATATATTCAGGCAGTTGAATTATAGGATAAAGCCCATTTTCTCCCGGTTCATCAGGTTGCAGATCAAAATCAACAGATCCAATATCCTTTGCAAATGATTTTTCACCAAGAATTGTATCCAGCATTTTAAATATTAGCGGATCAAGTATTTCATTGTCCTTTATTAAGTCATAATTCTTTAGATATATTGTTATCTCAAGCTTAGTGGTACTATTATTTTTAATGGGCCGAAACCACATGTCTTCCGTATTCAATTCAAGATCATCCCAACTGCTCACAAAATCATCAGGCATGGCTGGTTTAAATGCTATCAATTGCCAACCAGATATAGATGGCGCATTGCTAATTAATTCTTCCACTTTATCAAAATAGTCAGTGTCCCCTTCGGCTGTAATAATCAACTCGACGTCTTCTCCCGGCATGCCGCCTATTTCAAAATATAAATTTTCGCAATACTCGTGTAATTGTTCAACAAGACCATTCAGCAAGCTTTCTTTCATCTCTTCATCAACATCCTCTAAAAATGTATATGCCTTATTATTAGCTGCAAACCAGTTCCAGAATTGCGAAATTTTATCCATATAATTTTAATATTTTTTGTAAGGGGGTATGATTGAATTTGTCTTACCTGGTTGTTTATTTAATGGCGTAACGGTATAAATTGTTCCAGCAGGAACCCGACCGCTATTGCAACGGTAACCGCTATTACGCCAGGCCGTAAAAAGCTATGGTTTAAAATGTATTTGCCTATTTTAGTAGTGCCTGTTCTGTCATAGTTAACACCTGCCTGTAAAGTTGGATAGCCGGGCAGTACAAAGTCACTGTTCACCGCAGGGAACATGGCTATTAATGCAGGGTTAGCAATGCCAAGGGTTATGGCAAGCGGCATCATGGTTCTGGTAGTACCTGCCTGGCTGAAAATAAATGCACCTACAATAAAAATAGCAATGGCAAATGTCCACGGGTATTGGCTTGTGATGCCACCAAATACCTGCTTTATAACGGCGTTGTTGTTGTCAATAAAAGTAGAGCTCATCCATACCACCCCAAAAACAGAAATAACTGCTGTGCCCATAGCTGTGAAGAGGCTGGATTTAGTTACCTCAACAGCACTGGTTTTGGTAATGATGATGATCAAGCCGGAAGCGGAAAGTGTAAGCAAAATAATTAATGTTGCCATTTTTAAAGTACCGTCGGCATTTATAATAACGTTGCCAGCACCCTTGGCAAGATGAGGTATAAGTGATGGAAATGCGCCAAACATAACTACCAGCAAAATAGTGATTCCAAAAATGATCACCGATGTTTTTGCACCCGGTTTTGATGATGTTTTTATACCTGCTTCGCTTGCATCAACCGAGGCTGCAAAATGCGGGTCTTTCATTTTCTCTAAAAATTCAGGGTCATCATGCAATTCTTTGCCCATTTTCCAAACAGAAATAGCGCCGGCGAGCACACCTATCATACATGCAGGGATGCATATTTTCATAATATCGGCTGCAGCGCCTGCATAACCCATTATAGCCGCTAATGCAACCGTTGCAGCGCTCATAGGGCTGCCGGTAAGCGCGATATGTGAAGCGATGATAGAGATACTGATGGGCCTTTCGGGCCTTATTCTTTTTTTTGCTGATACCTCGGCAATAATTGGCAGCACTGAATACACGATATGTGATGTGCCTGCAAACAGGCAAAGGAAATAAACAGTGAAGGGCGCATAAAAAGTAATGCGTGAGGGGTTGCTGCGGATGATGCGTTCTGCAACACCAACTAAGTAATCCATTCCGCCCGCTGCCTGTAATGCCGCGCCGGTTGTAACTATTGCCATGATGATAAGCATTACATCAAGCGGTGGCTCGGTAGGCCGCATGCCAAATACGAGTATAAATATTAACAGGCCCATCATACCCATAACACCCAGGCCTATCCCCTTCATCCGGACACCGATGAGTATTGCACCCAACAAAATAATTAACTGGATAAATATCATAGCAGGATGTTTTGGTTGTTAATGAGGGAGAAAATTAGGGATTTATTTTTTGTGCAGGAAAGATATTATTCACCAGTATTAGTTAACGAAAATATTTTTTGCGATAAAGCACCTGTCAACTTTATCAACTCCAGTTTTATTCATTTACTTTTTGGCTTGAACCAAAAAGTAACAAAAAGTTCAAGGGCAATCGAAACGCACAGCACGATTGCCGATGCCCTCGCCTCCCCCTGTGTAACTGCATTTTGTTTTACTTTTTATCAGGTTGCGTGATACTGCATATTCGTAGTCGTTTTTATTTTGGCCACGGTGGCGTAATTAGTTTTTTTGTAGCCTAAACTACCGTTTTGATCAGCTTATCAATACGTTATAAATTAAAAGAATTGATTAATAAATTCAAAATTTTGAGTTTAATTGGTGCTATGGCTTTCCTTGTAATGTTGCAGCAACGGGTCGCCGCCAAAATCGTGCAGCAGATCGCGCACTACGGTGTGCACGTGGTTGGCGTTGTTCTGCGTATTATCGTATTCAATAATTATTGTCGGGCCCTGTATGCGGTAGTAATGTGGTTTGCCAAAAACCGGTTCAGTAAATCCCGCCCATGCAAAGGAAAGATTGTTTAATCCGGCCTGCTCTATTTCTTTAAGCATTTTGTCGGCAAAAAGATGCGTATAACGGTTTACATACAAACGTACTAATTGCAAAAGTTGTTCCTGTTGTTTTGCGGTCATGCTTGCATAGGTAATTCCCACAGGGTGCTGCAGCATTGCCTTACGGCTAACAAAAGTGATAATCTCTTTTGGCGCGGTGGTATCTATCAGTGCAGTTTTTAGTTGTTCTTTTGATAATGCATGCAGCAGTCCAAAGGCCATATCGGCCTCATCTTTCAAAACCTGCTCGCCTTTGTTAGGGCCATCGGTTACAATACCGGGGTTAGAACCCAAAAAACCGGGTGTACCGGCTACCAAAACATTTTTATCGGTGGAAAAATTAAAAGAAACATGATGCCCTTCAAAACGCCATCCCCAAATGGTACTGTCGGCCGGTATGCCGTAAATGGTAAAATAATAATTGCCCGAATCACGGTAATGATCGTTGGGCGGCCTGTTTTCAAGCTTCTTCAAAACATTCTCCAGTTTCATTATTTGATTTATCTTTTTCATCGCTTCATCACTAAGGCAGGTTTTCATTAATGCTATGCCAGCCTGTTGTTGTGCATGGCTCAGTTGGTTAAAAGTGATGCCCTTTCTGTTATCAATGGGGAAAAAATGAAAGTCGTACCGGTTATCAATATCAAAAGGGTAAAGCGCAAGCAATTTTTGGTTTGGATCAAGCGTACCGATAAAACGATTGGCGGCTGAAACAATATTTTGTGTTTTACCGCTTGTTATTAAAACAAGGCTAATGCAAATTAAAAGCAGCCGCTTCATGTTTGTTGATTTAAGTATTACAGGATACAATAATAAGCAATCCATATATTTTATAAATATTATACAAGTAATCGCAGTTATATCTTCTTTAACATATCATTCAGGCATCTTATCCAGTTTAAGAAATTTATAACTTAACCATTTATCATGCTGTTTAAACAACGTTCTACTTTTAGTGCATGAAAACCTTTTTACCCCTAATTAGCATACTGTTAGTGGCCACAAACTGCTTTTCGCAAACAGAACTAAAACAAACTGACAGTGCATTGCTGGTACGCCAGTTGCCTTACCGCCAAACATATATTTATTATAACCCAAACAGGCCATCGGCTGCTTACATGGGTGCTTTGTTTGCGGATGAAGCGAAAGTATTGCCAAAGCTTCATGCGGCAAAAGATTTTGCAGGTATGCAAAAATATTTAGATAGTGTTATGCAAAAATCCGCAGGTTTCTGGAGTTACTGGCGGTACGAACTGGCACCCCATATATTTTGTGTGCAAACATTACTTGCGATAGAAACAGGCCATTTTGATATGGCCCGTTATAGTGATCCAGGTTTTAGGCACTCACTCGCAGATTTTGCACATATTATGCGGCAAATGAACAGGCGCGGATATTCACGTTATTTAACAACCAAGGGGCTGTATGATTATGACGGCTTTACTGACCACTTTATGACCTTTGTGCGTAATTGGGCTAAAGACCTTTTGGCGACCAGGCAGCTTACTCCGAATGAAACTTTTTTATGTAAAACATTTGCCGGCGAAATAATGTACCCGGTCAACACTATTCTTGCCGATAAAGCAACTTACCCGGCTTTTGACAGCCTGGTGGTTAATAATTATAGATTTGACAGGCGTACCGGTTTTTTTGTGAACTTTCTTGTATCGGCAGGTGTTTGGGCACCCACCGGCAATTTAAAAAACATGGGCAACCATGCCAGTATTGGCTATAATGTGATTGGGTTAAGGGACAGGTGGAATGAGTATGATGTTTATTTTGCTTCGCGCTTTATAAAATCTCCCACCACATACGGCTTCGTGGCTAATGATACATTGTATAACGGCACAAGATTTTACAGCGATTATTTTGCCTTTGAATATACCCGCTACATAATAAGTACGCCCCACTTTGAAACCGGCATAATAGGCGGTGCGGCGGCGGAAGATATACAGCTTAAAGATTTTGGCGGGGCAAAAAGCACCCAGTTAACGTCCGGCAGCGTAACCGCAGGGCTAAGAATGAATTACTTTTTTACAAAATACACTTATATAGGCGTGTCAGGCAAATATAGCTGGCTTTCTTATCAAAACCCCGGTGGTACAGCATTTGACGGCAACGCGTGGAGCGCCGATATTTATTTTGGCATAAACATTTTAGCCGCCAACAAGGGTAAAAAATAACAACAGTTTTATTGTTCATTTTAAGAAAAGCCGCCTTTTGAAGCGTGGCTTCTTTTTTGCCTGTATTCGCGTGGATTAACGTTGCGCAAATTTGTTAGCCCAACTTAACCAAGGTCAGTATAATTGGTGACGCAGGTCATTGATACAGCATTTTTTTCTTTCCAACTTTACAGCTCAATCGTTAACTACATTAAAATAAGAAATATGAAAGCCCTGGTATATCACGGGCCCGGAAACAAAGCGTGGGAAGAAAAGCCCAAACCGGTTTTGCTTGAAGCTACAGACGCCATTGTGAAAATATATAAGACAACCATCTGCGGGACAGACCTGCATATTCTAAAAGGCGATGTACCCGAAGTAACCGATGGAAGGATACTTGGGCACGAAGGGATGGGAGTTATTGAAGAAACAGGCACTGCTGTAACAAGCTTTAAAAAAGGAGACAAGGTTTTAATTTCCTGCATATCGTCCTGCGGTAAATGTGATTATTGCAAAAAAGGAATGTATTCCCACTGCGAAAAAGGGGGATGGATATTGGGCCACCTGATTGATGGAACGCAGGCAGAATATGTAAGGATACCTTTTGCAGATAACAGCCTTTACCATATACCCGAAAATGCCGACAGCGATGCGGTTGTAATGTTGAGTGATATATTGCCCACCGGTTTTGAATGCGGCGTTTTAAATGGCCAGGTAAAGCCGGGGGATTCAGTGGTTATAGTGGGCGCAGGGCCTATAGGTTTAGCGGCATTGCTTACCGCACAATTTTATACGCCCGCAGCATTGATAATGATAGATGTGGATAACAACAGGTTGCAGGCATCAAAGGCTTTTGGTGCTACACACACCATTAACAGCGTGGAAGAAGATGCAGTAAAAAAAGTGTTTGCCCTTACTGAAAACAGGGGCGCAGATGTTGCCATTGAAGCCGTGGGCGTACCCGCTACATTTGAGTTATGTGCATCGGTAATAGCGGCTGGTGGCCGTATAGCAAATATAGGTGTACATGGAAAGCCTGTTGACCTTCACTTGGAAACGTTATGGTCAAGAAACATTACCATTACCACACGCCTTGTAGATACGGTAACAACGCCTATGCTGCTGAAAACAGTCCTTTCAAATAAACTGGAGCCTGCGAAGCTGATCACGCACCACTTTGCACTTAATGATATTATAAACGCATACGATACTTTTCAGCATGCTGCGCGTGAAAAGGCATTGAAAGTAATACTTACAAATGAATAATGTATTAAAGATAAGCCTGCCGTATAATTGAAGATGTGTTTGAATGATCGTGCCCGCGATATGTTATGTATCGCGGGCACTTGTGTTATTTTATACAACAAAAGTAGCAGTGTATTTAATTATTTAACCAGCCCACTGTTTATTCATTGTATCGAAATCAAAGTGGTTCCATCCCAATACTATTTTCCCGTCTTTTATTTTTGCCATTCCCAGGCCATTAAAATCAACCTTCCTGCCTGTAGGAATGTGTGTGGCTGTAACATGGCACCTGGCAACCTCATAATCAGCCTCGCTAACCGTTTCCTCTACATCCACATATATATCTTTGAATTGTTCGCGAAAGCTTTTGTAGAATGATTTAAAGGCTTCAATACCGTGCAGTTTATTTTCTTCTCCAATACCGTGGGCAACATGTTCTTCATCCATCATTTCATGTATGGCGTTTTCGTTACCGTTATTCCATACTTCGTTGTACCACCGAAAAAGCAAAGTTTTTTCTTTGTTAGGCATAAAAAAGGTTTAGAATATAATGATAATAATAATTAGCGGAAATGCAAAACCCCTTGAGTAAAAAAGCTGCTTAAAATTTAGAGTGGCAAGTTGTGGCAATCGCTAAGGTTCATTCAATCTCTAAAAGTTGCTATTAACGGTTTATGGTCGCTAAGCTGTTTCCATTCTTTGTACGCGCCAACTTCTACAGTTTCTAATTTATCCAATATATCTTTTGATGCAAAGCAATAATCAATATGATAGGGTTTATCTTCATGGCGGTACATATATAGTGTTGGGTGTGCTTCCCTCCCCTGCACCTGGCTAAAATGATGATGGTATGTGCTGTAAATACCTTTCTTCTCCAAATATGCCACTACGTTTGAATGATTACCTTTTCTGCGGGGCCTGTCCCAAATAGTGTTGCTGTTAAAATCGCCCGCAAGTATTGCGGATGTGCCGGAAAGCAGGTTTTTATATTGGTGAATAGCCTTCCATACCTGCCCTACATATTGGTTTTGTTTATCCCGCGGATTATTTGCCCAGACAGCAAAAAGTGTGAATTCTTTTTGGCCGCCGGTTACCGCTATAGGCAATATTGTTTTTAACCGCGGTTTATGAACATCAAGCAATTGAAGCTTATAATTATTGTAAGAAAAAACCGCCAGCCCTTTGTTTTCATTTGCGCCATGCCATACAATGTTGTTTGGAGAAATTATGCTTTCGTCAAATTTTAATTTATCGGGGTGCTCACATTCCGGAACGATAACAATATCCGGCTTATGTGCCAGAATAAAGGCGGCTTTTTTTTCTGTAAGCCATATTGCAATTCCATGTGATGATCTTCACTTTCAAATAATATTTGTGAATGATGTGTTTTATTCCTGTTGTTTAGTAAAGCAGCAGAAATATACTTTATTTTAGATTGACTATCCGCATATATAAACCTCAATGATTTTGTAAACAACCTTTGCGTCCTTTGTGCTCTTCCTTTGTGCCCGCCCGGATAACTGGCCGGACGGGTACTTTGTGTTAAAAAAGGAACAGAACCACGAAGGCCACTAAGAAAATGCAACACAAAGGGCCCATGGGTTATCTTGGTTGCTGTGTGCGGATACTCAAATACTTTATTTTAAAATTACCATATTGGCAGGTGCTTCTCAAACTTTCTTACCGGCAGGCAAAATATCTTTTCTTCCCTTTTTCGACAGGCACTACCTGATAAACGGTAAGGCTGGTTTACAACGCTGCTGTTATCTTTACACAAAGCAACCTAAATATGACAAACAGGTTAATTCGGTTTTGTATGGCCTTACTGTTTATTGCACAGGCATGTAAAGCGCAAACATCTTCCACACCAAAAATGGATTTTGAAACGTACAACCCGCCATCAACATTAGTAGTTCCTGAACATAAACTAACGAGGGCAAAATACCCTTTTATTGACGTGCATAACCACCAGTGGGATATGCCGGGACAGGATGTTCATTTACTGGTTTCACAAATGGACGCATTGAATATGAAAGTAATGGTAAACCTTAGCGGAAAAGGTTATAAAGATTTCAATGGGCAGCTTGATGTGAATGATCATGATTACCTTGTTCGTTCACTAAATAAAATAAAAGCCGAGGGCGCAGGACGTGTGATACTTTTTACCAATCTTTCCTTCACCGGCTTTGGTGAACCGGGCTGGATTGACAAGACATTAAAAGAACTTGAACTTGATGTAAAGGCTGGAGCAAAGGGGCTTAAAATTTATAAAGACCTCGGCCTTTATTACAAGGATAACAAAGGCAAAATAATACGGGTTGATGATCCGCGCCTTGACCCTATTTGGGATAAATGCGCAGAGTTAAAGATACCTGTACTGATACATACAGCCGACCCCAAACCATTTTGGCAACCGATGGATGCCAACAACGAACGCTGGCTGGAGCTTGCAACCCACCCTGACCGTAAAAGAAGCAATACCAACCCCGCGCCGTGGGATACTTTAATAGCGGAGCAACACCGCGTTTTTAAAAGGCATCCCAACACTACTTTTTTCGCGGCGCATTTTGGTTGGTATGCAAATGATCTTGGCACCTTATCAAAATTGCTGGACGATATGCCCAACGTGATGGTAGAGTTTGGGGCTGTAATTGCCGAATTAGGCAGGCAACCGCGCGCCGCGAAAGCATTTTTTATAAAATACCAGGACAGGATCTGTTTTGGCAAAGACAGTTGGGTGCCTGAAGAATACACGACGTATTTTCGCGTGCTGGAAACGGAAGATGAATATTTTCCCTATCATAAAAAATACCATGCCTTTTGGCGCATGTATGGTTTGGGGCTGCCCGACGATGTTTTAAAAAAGATCTATTACAAAAAATGCATTGCGCATTATTCCTGGCATTGATAAAAGTATGTTCCCGGAATAACCTGTCAGACGGAGACCGTCAGACAGGTTATTCCAAAAGATGACCCGACCTTCGGCGTAGTGATTTGGGATGTATTTGCAAACATATTCAGTACCGGGATACCGGTCAGACGGAGACCGTCAGACCGGTATCCCGGCATTATTTTCGCATTAAAGTAACTATATGGAAAACAAAACTTTTGAAGTTGAATTTGATCACGACGGCAAGTATTACAAAGGCTGGGCAACACCGAATGGTTTAAAAAAAGATAATGGCATGCCGGGATCGTACCACGTTGTTTTAAACGGTGTGATGTTTGGCAATGTATCGCAGAATAATATAACATGGGTTGTGGATGAGCAACGCCCCGATGAACTAACACAGGCAGTGGGAAAATTTATTGAAGAAGTTTACCAAAGTGTTTAGCACATTGGATGGGAAGGCTTATCATTAATTCTTAAATAAATCATACATTTATTAAAATTAAATGTTATGACCTACTTTGGCTTTTCGGGCTTGTTTTTCCTTATTGTTTTTGCCATTGCTATTATCCCGGCCATTTTTTATTTGCTAACTCTGCAGAATGCTTTATATGCCGTTTCACCCGGCAACCGAAGGATGCCTCCCGGCAATGTTTGGCTGTTATTTATTCCTGTTTTTAATATCATTTATATATTCATCGTTGTTGAAGCCATTGGATCATCGTTTAAACTGGAATATGAAAAATTTGGGGTATTCCCCGGCGACAAACCGACCTACAATTTAGGCCTTGCAATGGCAATAGTTCAGATATGCAGCATTTTTATCCCTTTCGGCGGAATCGTAAGCTTTGTTTTGTGGATTGCCCACTGGGTTAAAGTAAATGAGAATAAAAACGAGATCATTAACCTTCGTAACAACAGCAGGTTAGGAGATAATGAGCCTTCGATTTTTACGGATAATGGTTGATGCCTTTATGCCATTTGTTACCTCCTGCTTTCAGAAGAAATCGCAAAAGACCCCACAAAATGAACTTGAATTAGCTAAGAAAATGAAAAAGGAGTATTTCAATGAAAAATGAAAAAAATAAAGACCTCACTTCCTTTTCTGACCATCGGCCACCTTGTATTAAATGTAACTTACTAAAAAACAAATTATAGAAACTTTACAATGAAGGGCTTTGTCACAAAGTCTCTTCATTTCATTGACCATAATCCTCTGCGATACTAAGGGGCTAACATTCAGCAAAAATTTCTTAATTTTAGAACATGGATATTAAAAACCTCATTACTATTGATAATGATATTTTAGGTGGCCAGCCCGTATTTACCGGAACGCGCGTGCGGTGGAGAGCCTGTTTGACCATTTAGAAGCAGGTGTTTCGCTTGATGATTTTTTAGATGACTTTCCCACAGTCACAAAAGAACAGGCTATTGCGGTTCTTGAAACGGCTTTGAAAGACGACAATTTTTATAAATCATTCGGTGCATTTGCCTCTAAAAAGCCTGCGGAAGAAATAATCGCTGATATAAAATTAAGCAAGGAATTTAGAAAAAAAGAAATCAAGTTCTGATGCTGTTTCTGTCTGACAAAGTAAAGAATATGAACAAGCTATTAAAAACAGTTCCACTTAAGACTATGATAGGCATACATATTGGTAAGCGTGGGGCTGAAGGAGAGAAGTCTTTGAAAACGAGTTGAAAAATGAATTGTTTGGGCACCGTAAAAACAGGCAACGCAAGAAAAACAAGCGAAATAAATTGTAAATTTGAACATTAAAACATTTCCAATGACAAGACAAGCTATTATAGAACGTACAGTTAAGGTAATAAACCAACTGCCTGAAGAAAAAGCTTCTGAGATAGCTGATTTTGCCGATTTTATTATAAAAAGATATGACGAACAGTTATTGACCGACAATATTCAACAATTAGTAATAGAAAGCACCGCTTTTAGTTTTTTAAATGACGAAGAAGACCTTTATACATTGACTGACCTGAAAGAAAGGTACAAATGAATAAAGGCGATATTATCCTCATCCCATTTCCTTTTACCGATTTAACGGGAAATAAACTAAGGCCTGCTGTAGTTTTAATTGAAACCGGTTACGACTTGACTGTTTGTTTTATCACGACCCAAATTAAATGGAAAGAAGCGACTGATATTGAGCTTTTTCCATCAATACATAACGGGATCAAAAAGCCGTCTTTAATTCGGCTATCTAAAATTGCCACAGTGGACAAATCATTGTCCGTTGGAAAATTAGGTGAGCTTCAAAAGCATGAAATAGCTGAATTGAACCTAAAACTAAAAAAGCTTTTACAACTTAATTAAAATGCCATATAAACATTTTTATGTTTTCCTTATCACACTCATCACTTTTCTACACGCATCAGCCCAGCAAGACCTAAAGCTTTGGTATAAACAACCCGCCGCCGTTTGGACGGAAGCATTGCCGGTTGGCAATGGCAGGCTGGGGGCGATGGTATTTGGAAATGTGAATAATGAATTATTGCAATTGAATGAAGCAACCTTATGGACCGGCGGCCCTGTAAAAACAAATGTAAACCCATCTGCAAAAGACTATCTCCCTAAAGTAAGGGAAGCCTTATTTGCCGGCGATTACCAGGCCGCGGTGGAGTTAACCAAACACATGCAGGGGCTGTATTCGCAAAGCTATTTACCCCTTGCAGACCTTCATATACACCAGCAGTTGCCTGGCGATGCGCCATCTGCTTATTACCGCGATCTTGATATTGCTAATGCGGTCGCCACTACCCGCTTTACCGTTGACGGTGTTGAATATACCCGCGAAGTTTTTGTTTCGGCGCCTTCACAGGTAATTGTAATAAAGCTTACAAGCAGCAAGGCGAAAATGATCAACGCGGTTATAACTACCAGCAGCCTTGTTCATTTTAAAAATGCGGTGATCAGTAACAGCGAAATATCTTTAACAGGCAAAGCGCCCGCGCATATTGAACCCAGCTATGTTGATGTAAAAAAAGATCCGGTTATTTATGATGATGGCAGCAGTTGCAACGGAATGCGTTTTGAATTATTGGTAAAGGCTATTACAAAAGATGGCAGTGTAACAACCGATACATCCGGCATTCATGTAAATAATGCTACTGAAGTAGTGCTTTTACTTTCTGCCGCAACCAGTTTTAATGGTTTTGATAAATGCCCCGATAAGGATGGAAAAGATGAACACGTGCTTGCCATAAATTATTTAACCAAGGCATCGGGCAAGTCATATAACGCTTTGCTGGATGAACACCTGGCCGACTATCATAAATACTTTAACCGCGTATCGCTTTCATTCAACAATAATAAAAGCAGCAAAACATCTTTACCAACCGATGACAGGCTGGACGCTTATACAAAAGGGGGTGACGATGACGGGCTTGAAGCATTGTATTTTCAGTTTGGCAGGTATTTGCTCATCTCTTCGTCACGCACACCCGGGGTGCCTGCCAGCCTGCAGGGTATTTGGAACAAAGACCTGAGGCCGCCATGGAGTTCCAATTATACCATCAACATCAACACGGAAATGAATTACTGGCCTGCGGAAGTAACCAACCTGCCGGAGATGCATCAGCCTTTATATGATCTGATCAAAGATCTTTCTATAACAGGCAAAACAACAGCGAAAGAATTTTATGGCATGCCGGGTTGGGTGGCGCATCACAATTCAGATATATGGGCATTATCAAATCCTGTGGGCAATGTTGGTGAAGGTGATCCCCGCTGGGCAAACTGGCCTATGGGTGGCAACTGGCTGGTGCGCAACTTATGGGAGCATTACCTTTTTTCTGGTAATACGGCATTTCTAAAAAATACCGCTTACCCTTTGATGAAAGGCGCAGCGCAGTTCTCGCTCGCATGGCTCGTGAAAGACAGCAGCGGCTACTGGGTTACCGCACCTTCAACCTCGCCAGAGAATGAATATTTTTATGATGGAAAAAAACGGGCTGTTGTATCCATTGCCTCCACCATGGACATGAGCATTCTGCGCGACCTATTTGGCAATCTTATTAAGGCATCTGAAATTTTGGGGATTGACCCCTCCTTTCGCGATACCCTTATTAAAGTGCGGGAAAAACTTTACCCCTTTAAAGTAGGCCACAAAGGCAACCTGCAGGAATGGTTTGAGGATTATGATGATGTAGAACCGAATCACCGGCACACGTCGCATTTGTATGGGTTACATCCCGGCAATCAAATATCACCCCTCACCACGCCGGAATTGGCAAATGCTGCAAAACGTACACTGGAGTTGCGCGGTGATGATGGCACAGGCTGGAGCCTTGCATGGAAAGTTAATTTTTGGGCGCGCCTACTCGATGGCGACCACGCCTATAAACTTTACCGCAACCTTTTTCGTTTAACAAGAGAGAACGGCTATAATATGAGCAATGGGGGCGGCGCTTATCCCAATATGTTTGACGCACATCCGCCTTTCCAGATTGATGGCAACTTTGGTGGCACAGCGGGCGTTGCGGAAATGCTTTTACAAAGCCAAAACAATGAATTGTATTTGCTGCCTGCTCTCCCTTCAAAATGGCAAAGCGGTATGGTTAAAGGGTTGCGGGCCAGGGGCGGTTTTGAGGTAAGTATAGAATGGGAAAAGGGTAATATTAAAAAAGCTACTATTTTAGCGTTAAACAGAAATGTTTGCAGTGTGCGCACCAATAGTGCAGTTATTTTAAAAGGCACAGCAATAGTTTCAAAAAAATCAACTATTGGGTACACCCTTTCTTTTGCAGCAGAGAAGGGGAAAGTATACGAATTGTTGGGAATGTGATGATCGCCCGAGCTGAATATTGAACTAACCGTACAAGAGGGCGACGCAACAAAAGTTGAACAAAGAAAAAATGTTGGGTAGATAATTAGTAAATTGCTGAAAATGACACGGAAAGAATTATATAACCAGCGCTTATTAAAAGAGGCGGAGCAAAGGGTGATACAAATGCACACCCGCCGCCACTTTATAAAAGAAAGCGCCATGGGTTTAGGCGCATTGGCGTTGGGCGCATTAATGGGTTGCGGCAGCAAAGGCGATATGTCGTCCCAAATTGCCTTTGACCCTGCGCATCCACTGGCTCCTAAGCTGCCGCCATTTCCGGGCAAGGCAAAAAGTATTATTTACCTGCACATGGCAGGTGCACCATCGCAATTAGAGCTGTTTGATTTTAAGCCTGAGCTTGCTAAAATGGATGGGCAGCTTTGCCCGCCATCGTTGCTGGAAGGCAAGCGTTTTGCTTTTATCCGCGGCGTACCAAAAATGCTTGGCCCGCAGGCAAAGTTTGCGCAGTATGGGCAGAGCGGCGCATGGGTTAGCGATAACATGCCACACCTTGCCACCATTGTTGATGAATTGAGTTTTTTAAAAGCAGTTACTACCGACCAGTTTAACCATGGGCCCGCCCAATTGATGGTGCATACCGGCAGCGCACGCTTAGGCAGGCCGAGTATGGGTAGCTGGGTGACTTACGGATTAGGTACAGAAAATCAAAACCTGCCCGGCTTTGTAGTACTTACTTCAGGGGGTAAAAACCCTGATGCGGGTAAAAGCGTTTGGGGCAGCGGATTTTTGCCCAGCGTTTACCAGGGAGTGCAATGCAGGAGCGAGGGCGATCCGGTACTCTTTATCAAAGACCCGGACGGCATGAACCGGGACCTGCGCAAAGCTTCTATTGATGCCATTAACCAGGTGAATGAGGAAGAGTATAAGAATTATAATGATCCTGAAATATTGTCACGCATTTCGCAATACGAGATGGCGTATAAAATGCAGATATCCGTTCCTGAGGTAATGAATATTAATGATGAGCCGCAATATATTCATGATATGTATGGCACTAAACCCGGCCAGGCATCTTTGGCCAATAATATATTGCTGGCAAGAAAACTGGTGGAGAAAGGGGTACGTTTTGTGCAGTTATTTGACTGGGGATGGGATAGCCATGGCACCGATGCGAGCCTTGCTATTGATATCGGCTTCATAAACAAATGCCGCGAAAGCGATAAGGCTGTAACGGCGTTGATACTCGACCTTAAACAACGCGGGTTATTAGATGAAACGCTGGTGATATGGGGAGGAGAATTCGGCAGAACACCCATGATGGAAAACCGCGAAGGAAAACAGAATCCTTTTAAGGGCAGGGATCATCACACCGATGCATTTACCATTTGGATGGCCGGCGCAGGCATAAAAAAAGGCTTTTCTTACGGAGAAACAGACGAAATAGGCTACAGCACTATAAGCGGCAGGGTTGACCCTTTTGATGTACAGGCCACTGTACTAAACCGCCTTGGCTTTGACCACGAAAAATTCACTTATAACTTCCAGGGCCGGCCGTTCAGGTTGACGGATGTAAAAGGGAAGGTGATTGAGGAAGTGATAGCGTAAGATTTGAAGCCCCCGCCCCCTAAAGGGGAGTAAAGAAGCAGGCATTACTTACTATAGTTAATGAATGTTAAGCATGATTATATTCATGGCATATTATACACTCGAGCAATATGAACTTTTACTAAAGTATGCGAATGACCGTAAAAAGCTGAATGATCATTGGCAGGACTGGCTTGTACAATATATTAAGGCTAAAAGCGGCCTAGTAAATGATTTTGAAGTAGAGGATTTTCATATCGATGTAGAGAAAATGCAGGCTTACTTCAAAAAAAATGGACTGAAAAATGTTAGTGCTAACAGGGCAATTTATGTACGCAAACAGGGCATGATATCGCATAAAAAATAATTGCACTCCCGCCCCACCTTTTCGGGCAATTGTTCATCGCCCTCAAGAAACCATAGAAGTACATGGGTATCTAATAAATATTGCATTACATGTATTCTTTAAAATCTTCCAGCGGCTCGTCAAAGTCGGGCGATATTTCAATCAATCCCCTGGCACAACCAAACTTACGTTCTTTAATAGCCTCCCCGGTTTTTGTTTTTTGCTTCAAAAAAGCAACAAAATCTGATACCTCAACCTTTAATTCATCGGGCAATGTCGAAATTTCTGTATATAATTGGTAATCTGTCATACCATGTTTTTAAAAAAGCTGATCAAATTTAGTTAAAATTCAGGAAATAAACTTCCTGTTCCCCTTTCACGGCATCTTCTTTACCTTTGCCATCCTTTCAAATAAAGTCTATAGATAATGAGCCAGCATTTATCAGAGCAGGAGATCATTCGCCGTGAAAAATTAGCAAAGCTACAGGCTGCGGGTATTGATCCTTTTCCTGCACCGCTTTATCCCGTTACGCACTACTCAACCGATATAAAACAACAATACACAGAAGAAACAAAAGACAATTTTGCCAGCGTTTGTGTGGCAGGCAGGGTAATGAGCATTAACGACAGGGGTAAAGTTTTTTTTTATTAAGATACAGGACAGCAAAGGCATTATACAAGTATATGTAAAACGCGATGACCTTTGCCCCGGCGACGACAAATCATTTTGGGATGTTGTAATAAAGCCGCTTGATTACGGAGATATTATTGGTGTAACCGGCTACGTATTTGTAACTAAAACCGGTGAAACATCTATACATACGCAAACCATAACCTTATTAACCAAATCGCTAAAGCCTTTACCGGTTGTTAAGCGTGACGAGGAGGGCCATGTGTTTGATGCGGTAACCGACCCTGAATTCCGCTACCGGCAGCGTTATGCCGACCTCATCATTAACCCCGGTGTAAAAGACGCATTCATTAAACGTACCAGGCTGATAAATACCATGCGCGAATTCTTAAATGAGAAGGGTGCGCTGGAAGTTGATACGCCGGTATTGCAGGCTATTCCCGGTGGAGCGGCGGCAAAGCCTTTTGTTACGCATCACAACACGCTGGATATGCCTTTTTACCTGCGTATAGCCAATGAGCTTTATTTAAAAAGGCTAATAGTTGGAGGGTTTGACTGGGTGTATGAGTTTAGCCGCAATTTCAGGAATGAGGGAATGGACAGAACGCATAACCCTGAATTTACCGTGCTGGAATGGTACACTGCATACAAAGATTATTTCTGGATGATGGATACCACCGAGCAATTATTTGAGCGTATTGCTATTGCCCTGCATGGCACTACCGATGTGCAGTTTGGCGATAAGGTCATCAACTTTAAAGCGCCTTACAGGCGTATCTCCATGTACGATGCTATTACAGAAAGCACCGGTATTGATGTGAGCGCAATGGATGAGGAAGCACTGCGAGGCGTATGCAGGCAATTGCATATTGAAACCGATGCTACCATGGGCAAAGGCAAACTGATTGATGAAATATTCAGCGCGAAAGAAGATAACTATATTCAGCCAACTTTTATTACCGACCATCCGGTTGAAATGAGCCCACTTACCAAAAAGCACCGCAGCAAAGCGGGATTGGTTGAGCGTTTTGAACTGTTCATCAATGGCAAAGAAATTGCCAACGCCTATACTGAATTAAACGACCCTATTGACCAGCGCGAGCGTTTTGAAGAACAGGCACGGCTAATGGAAAGAGGGGATGATGAAGCGATGTTTATAGACTACGATTTTTTAAGAGCGCTTGAATATGGCATGCCCCCCACAAGCGGCATTGGTATTGGCATTGACCGTTTATGCATGCTTATGACAAACCAGCCGTCCATACAGGATGTGTTGCTTTTCCCGCAAATGAGGCCGGAGAAAAATAGTAATGAGCAGTAAAACAATGGATTTCTGATTTCGAGATTTGGCGATATTGGGATTTATTTCAAATCTCCAAATTCCGCAATCCCAAAATCAACATGCTGTTGATCTCTGATTTTGAGATTTAGTGATTTTGAGATTTATTTTCAAATCTCCAAATTCCGAAATCCTAAAATCAGCGTGCCATTGATTTGTGATTTTGAGATTCAGTGATATTGGGGTTTACTCTCAAATCTCTAAATCCCGCAATCCCAAGGTCAGCAATTCCAGTTTGTGTGCATAAAATCTGCATGCATGCTAAAATAATTTATCTACCTTTTCCTTCTAAAACCTTCTCCCATATGAACAAAAATCCTGTTTCACGTATCGCCATGATCATTTACGGCTTAGTAATGATCGCGTTTAGCATCAATCATTTTCGCTATGGCGCCGGTATGGCAGGCGCTGTACCTTCATATATGCCCGCGCATACTGTTTTGGTCTATTTGGTTGGGGCCGGGCTTGCACTTGCAGGCTTAGCCTTTATTATCAACATGCAGGTTAAACTTGCGGGGTATTTATTGGGTACCATGCTGCTGATTATTGCATTAACCGTCCAACTGCCGCCGGTATTGAATGGAACCGATCCAAACAGTATGTTTTACGCAGGCCTTCTTAAAGATACCGGCCTTGCCGCCGCTGCTTTTTTCATTGCCAGTAAAGCATCCTGATCTTTTATATTTTAACTACCTATAGGTGTTAAAGTAAGCTCCGCACATTTTTGGCGGGGCTTTTTTGTTGGGGATAATGAAAGTATTGATGTTTCGCACCCACGGCGCTCTAATACAAAAACTGCATCCTATTCTAACGTTTCGCCTCTACGAGGTTTAATGATATTTTGTAATAGGTTCTTCTAACTTATCTTCTACGTCTCCTCGTCGCGAGGAGAGGATTATTACCAGTATATCCCTATCTTGTGGCAAATTAATGGTGTGAACAAAAAGCTATTTATTCCCCGGGTAATATTTGCAGGTTTTATTATTGTTGGCATCAATTCAATAATAAAAGGTATTTCGCAGAATGAAATTTGGCGGGTAATTTTAGCTTCTGTTGCAATTGCTGTTTTTGCTTTTTTATTGGTTGTTACTTTTATAAAGCAAAAGGCTGTTGCAAGTAAATAGGTAAAACTTACAAAACTGATATTGAAAAGCCCCGCTAAAACCGGGGCTTTATTTTTTTAATTGCCCCGCGCCTTTAGGGCGGGGCAATTCACTATTTAGCCCAATTAATTTCAGCAGATTTTACATCCCTTGAATTTGTTCCGATGCGGACAAAGAACTGCCCTGCTTCCCAATCGTATTTAAGATCGCTATTATAAAATTTCAACTCGTTTGTGGTTATCGTAAATGTAACATCCTTGCTTTGGCCAGGTTGCAGCATAACTTTTTGAAACCCTTTAAGGTCTTCAACGCTTCTTGTAACGCTTGCCACAGGGTCGCTGATGTATAATTGCACAGTTTCTTCGCCTGCATATTTACCGGTATTGGTAACTGTAACAGTTGCCATTAAGGGCTCATTACCTTTCAAACTGGTTTTATTAAGCTTAACATCGCTGTAGCTGAAATTTGTATAGCTTAAGCCATAACCAAAAGGATACAAAGGATCGTTCGCCACATCAAGATAATCTGACTTGAACTTCGCATTATCTTCGCCGTTGTATGGGCGGCCGGTATGCTTATGGTTATAATACACCGGTATTTGACCTACGCTACGCGGGAACGATGCAGTTATTTTCCCCGAAGGGTTATAATTGCCAAACAGTACATCGGCAATAGCATTACCCGCTTCGGTGCCTGCAAACCATGCATCAAGAATGGCAGGCACGTGCCCATCTTCATACGTTAAGGTTAGCGGCCTTCCGTTGAATAAAACCAGTACCACCGGCTTGCCTGTTTGCAGCAATGCCTTTAACAAATTTTCCTGGCTTTCTGGAATGCTTATGTCCGACCTGCTGGAAGCCTCGCCCGTCATATCTGCCGCTTCGCCCAAAGCCGCAACCACCACGTCTGCTTTGTTAGCCGCATCCACCGCTTCCTTTATCATGTCTGAAGGTGTTCTTGTGTCCACTGTTATCTCGGGGCCAAAAACATTGGTTCTTTTTACCAGCATCGGATCATCAGATATATTAGCGCCTTTTGCGTAAATTATATTTACATCCCCGGCTACATTTCCAATCCCTTCCCTAAGGCTTACAGATTTATCAGGGTCACCCGAAACACTCCATGTGCCCAGCATGTTTCTTTTGCTGTCGGCAAGCGGCCCTACCAACGCAATGGTGCCGGATCTTTTCAGGGGCAGTAACTGGTTATCATTTTTGAGCAGCACAAAAGCATGCACGGCAATTTCACGTGCGGCTTTCCTGGTACTTGCGGTTAATATTTCTTTTCCCGGCCTTGAGTTATCCATGTAACGATACGGATCGTCAAACAAACCAAGTTTATATTTGGCCTCAAGTATTCTCCTGCAGGCATCGTCAATTTGCTTTTGGGTAGTTTTGCCTTCTGCCAATGATTTCTTTACCGTATTTAACATGCCTTCGCTTACCATATCCATATCCAGCCCCGCATTTAATGCGAGTGTGGATACAGTTTGTATATCACCCATACCATGATTGATCATTTCGCTTACGCTTGTATAATCTGATACCACAAGTCCTTTAAAGCCCCATTGCTTGCGCAGCAGGTCAGTAAGCAGCCATTTGTTGCCTGTTGCAGGCACGGCGTCAATCTCGTTGAAGGAGCTCATTACACTACCCACTCCGGCGTCAACAGCTGCTTTATAGGGCGGCAGGTAATATTCATACATTCTTATCCGGCTCATATCAACCGTATTATAATCGCGGCCGGCTTCGGCGGCGCCGTATAACGCAAAATGTTTTACACATGCCATTAACGTATGTGTGCTTTTATAATCGCTGCCCTGGTAACCTTTAACCATAGATGCCGCTATTTGCGAACCCAGGAACGGGTCTTCACCCGAGCCTTCTGATATCCTTCCCCAGCGCGGGTCGCGGGCTATATCAACCATAGGTGAAAATGCCCAGTTAAGCCCATCGGCGGTGGCCTCATCAGCGGCAATGCCTGCACTTCTTCTTATTAAAGCAGTATCCCAGCTGCATGATAATCCCAGCGGAATAGGGAATATTGTTCTGTGACCATGTATAACATCAAGCCCAAATATGAGTGGTATATGCAGGCGCGAATTTTTAACGGCTATGTCCTGCGCCTGGCGCACTTTATCGGGGCCGGTTATACCAAACAGGCCGCCCACCTGCCCTTTGCGAATTTTATCATCCACATCTTTACTAACCACGGATCCTGTAACGGCGCCCCCCGGTGTTACTAAGTTTAGCTGGCCAATCTTTTCGTCCACGGTCATTTTGCTCATCAGGCTGTTTATAAAGGCATCCATCTTTGCATCCTGCGCGCGGGAGTAAACACTTACAATAATTAATAGTGCGGGAAATAATATTTTTTTCATCTGGCAATTTGTTTTGAAGTTGAGTTGCTAAAAGCGGAACGAATATACAAAGTAACACGAATAGAAATCTTCTGCCAACACGAATTAGGGCGACACACGAATTAAAACCAAGTAGCCAAACGCCCTATACAGTTTCCAGCTTCCAGTTTACGAATACCCAGCTTGGTATTCACAGAGTTTTGTGTGTATGTTTTTGTTTTGCTACGAAATTTCGGAGTTTGGAATTTAAATCCTGGAATTTACTTTCCCGATCAGTTATGGCAATAAAAAGCCAGGCGACGCAGGTACGTTATCCTGCATTTGGCGGGATTACGCATGAGCGGTGTTTTTTCACCTGTTGATAAGGTCTGTAAGGTTTCAAAAACCTTATAGGTCTTGATTCATCTACCAATCATCTCTTCACTAACCCGTACAACTTTACGCGAATGAAAGAGTTTTTGTACGGAAGTATTGTCTGAACTATGATTAGTCCAATGGACTCCTGCAAAGGGCAGATTTATAGCCTGCACGACTGTACATTCAGGCGGGGATTGTGAGGGTTGAATGCTTTATGCCATTCGCCAGGCGCTTGATCGCGCAAAGCAAACAGCGTAACCAATTTTTTATGCTGAAACATTGTTTGTAATATACAAAAAATAATTGGCTTTTTTGTAAAAGTGGGACACTATTTTTTGAAGAATTTTAGGAGGAGGCTGGTAGTGAAATGTGTGTTAGATAAATAAAAATAAACTGCCTGCAATTTTGGTTAGCTTTATAAATTAAGTATATTTATTTAATTGTATAACCATATACAACGCAATATCCTTTATCCAAAATACAACGGCCGGGGGAGAGGTGTTGCTAAAAAAGAAACCCGGTTCGTTCAGCTTATAAAAATAACTTAATGTTTAATGTTTTAATTGCTTGTTTAGATAACTGGAACACCACTGCTGAAATACCTTTTATACTAAAAAAAGGCGGTTGTAATGTAACCGTGTATTGCTCGGCAAAGTCATGGCTTTTGTCAAACAGTTATTATGATAAATGGATTGAAAGCAATGCAGATAAAAAAACATATGCAGATGAATTAATTGGGCTAATGAAAAGCGGAACCTATCAATGGATAATTCTTGCGGATGAACCTTTGATAAAATACATGAATGAAGAAATAGATTCAGAAGAAATGTTTATAAAAATAATGCCTGTCATAAAAATGCAGCACAGGCAGGCGCTGAGCTCAAAAAGAGCATTCGCTGATTTTTGCATAGCTAATGCAATAGGCGCACCCGGTTATACAACTTATAATGGCGAAGAGGATCTTGACAGGATAAAAACCGGGCTCCGGTTTCCGGTGATCAATAAGGTGGATTTTAGCTGGGGAGGCGTTAATATGTTTGTTACTAATAGCTACGAAGAATTCCTTGTGAACCTGCATAAAATACCACGGAATGAAAATGTAATGATCCAGGAGTTTATTAGGGGGAATGAAATACCGGTTGAGGCGTTGTTTTACCAGGGGGAGCTAATGGCATACAACACTTCTAAAATACTTCAATTTGATAAAGGCCCCTTTACTTATTCAACAAGGCGGCTTTACTATGATGATAAAGCGATACAGCCGCTGCTGGTTGAACTGGGTAAAAAACTCGGCCTTAACAGTTTTGTGAATATTACTTATGTGTACAGCCCTGAAACAGATAAATATTACCTGCTTGAGGCCGATGCAAGGCCTAATTCATGGATGGCTTATGGCAGGTTTACCGGGCATGATTTTTCGGAAGGCGTTAAACGTATTGTAAGCGGTGATTATACTGCAGGATATAAAGAGATGCCTATGAAAAAGCCGTTTGTAGAAGTTGCTTTATTTTACAAAGACATCATGCGTGCATTATGGCAAAATGAACTAAAGGGCATTTTGCGCTGGGTGTTTAATTATAAAGGGTATTGGCGTTACTTGCCTTTTTATGATAAAAAGCTAACGAAAAGAATATTCGCTGAATTAAAGGAAATACTGGTACATAAATGGAAGAAACTAACGGGACAAAAAAAATAAGATTTTAGTACATATCCAATTATACTGCATTAACCACGGCTTTAAAGCCCGGCTTATTTTATTTAATCTTGTATTCCTTTTTCAACAGTTTTATAAAATCTATTTCTTCTTTTTTAAAGTCAAGCAAAAGCTGGCGGTAATTAAGTACTACTAATTGTTCGTTCCAAACACTGTTTGCATATTTTGCCAGCAGTTTTGGATTAGTATCCAGCAATGGCATTGGCCGGTGCCTGTAAACTGGGTCAATCACAAAATCAGTATCACTATTAGCAGCCGAATCAAATCCGTCCCTGCCGGCATAATATTTTAAATAGCTTAAATTAAATATATCTTCTGCTTCGTTAACGCTTTGTTGGCTGTACGATTCATATATCTTTAAAAAATCTTTCAGGTTTATTATATAGTTATCATAGTTAACTATTTCATCAGCAACTGCTTTATTTGTAATTAAATGCATGGTGCCTGAATTTTTTAACTGGATCAGCGTTCTCTCGGAAGGAATAAAGGGCGCGTCTGCGGTGGTAACCGTATAAAGGTTGTAAAGGCTGTGGTTTATGCTGTCAACCGGTTTGTAATTTCTAAGTAAATTTACCATGGTATCATAAGAAAGTGCATCCCGGTAATTCTGGCTTATGGAAGTATCAATAACAGAGGTATCGCTTGCCAGGTCTTCAAGAAGAGACCGTACAATCCCTGTTTCTTTTGCCTGGTCGCCCAGGTACTCGCGGTAACTCTCGGCGAAAAATCCCAGTGTAACCGCCAGGAATATCATGATAAACTCAAGAATATATTCTTTCCATGGCTTAGGTTTATGATGCAGGTTGGGGTGGTGATGTACTTCCATATCAGCAGTTTGTTGTTCTGTGTTTGATGTTGTTGATTGTTCAGTGCCCGGATATTCAGTTTGTATAAATGGCGGTTCCTGCAAAATATTTTCATTTACAGTTTCGTCTTCCAAATTGGGTATTTGCTCTTTGGAATTTTCGTTGGGTATGTTTTCGTCTGAAGGCATTGAATACCAAACAAGATAATCCGTTTTTAATTTACACGCAAGAAAAGCGATGTTTTTTTCAGGGAGGAATGAGTAATGATTTTTTTTGCCGAATGCCATGTAAGGATTAAGACATTTGTTTTATGCTTCCCTGTGAAATTGTTTACCCTTGTTATATACAATAGAAAGAGGTAAAGCCCGCGGAGCTTTACCTCTTTCTATTATTAATATCTGTAAATCTTTTTATTACAGTTATACCAAATTCCAATGGCCGCCAATCCAAAACCATCCGCCATTTGCTCTTTGGTGCCAATATCCTCTAACCCATACCTTGTGAGGATCGTGCAACCTCCAGTAACCTGTTTGCCAGGTATAAGTATTATTCCTCCAAACCCATTCGCCTTCTATCCACTCATGGTTGGCTGATGGTGCAGGTGGCCTTGCAACAACAGGTTCGGGCGGCACTGACCTTACAAAAACCTCTTCCGGAATTCTTCTCCAATATCCTTTTACCCAATACCATTCGCCATTAGGCCATTGCGCCCAATGCCCTTTCATCCATATATGGTCTCTTTCGGGGATTGTCCAGTAACCGGTTTGATAAATATAATTATTGTTCTGCCATACCCATTCGCCGTTAACCCAGATATGTCTTGGCGATGGTGCAGGAGGCCGTAAATAGTTTGGCTCAGGAAGATAGGCGCGTACACCAACGTGTGGTATTTGTCGCCAATAGCCCTGGCGCCAATACGAGGTACCATCGGCGTTTCTAACCCACTCGCCTCTTTCCCAAACATGGTCTCTTTCCGGCACTGTCCAGTAACCTGGCTGCCATACGTAATTATTGTTTCTCCAAGCCCATTCTCCTTCTATCCAAACATGGTTTACAGAGGGTTGCTCGGGCCGCTCATAAAAAGGCTCAGGGGGTACCACTTTAATGGAAAAACTTATTTGTGCATGGCTGGCATTAATAAAACATGCACCAATGAAAAACAGCAAACAGGCGAAAATTATTTTTTTCATACTATGAAGTTTTGTTTATGAAAAAGTTTTAGGTACAAAGATTACAATTAAAATATATATCGTTATAAATATTAATAGTTAATATTTTAAAGGTACATAAAAAAGTGATTGCTGATTAAGTGATATTGTGATTTGGTGATTTTTAAAATAGCATTATATAAATCTCCAGATCCCTCAATCTCAAAATCAGCTATAAAAATACAATTGCTGATTGCGGGATATTGGGATTCGGTGATTTTTAAAATAGCATTATATAAATCTCCAGATCCCTCAATCTCAAAATCAGCTATAAAAATACAATTGCTGATTGCGGCATATTGGGATCTGGTGATTTTAAGAAATGCATCGTATAAATCTCAAAATTCCCTCAATCTCAAAATCAGCTATAAAAATACAATTGCTGATTGCGGCATATTGGGATCTGGTGATTTTAAGAAATGCATCGTATAAATCTCAAAATTCCCTCAATCTCAAAATCAGCTATAAAAATACAATTGCTGATTGCGGCATATTGGGATCTGGTGATTTTAAGAAATGCATCGTATAAATCTCAAAATCCCTCAATCTCAAAATCAGCCATAAAAATACAATTGCTGATTGCGGGATATTGGGATTGGGTGATTTTTAGTAACACATCATATAAATCTCAAAATCCCTCAATCTCAAAACCAGCAATAGCACCCCGGTGTTGCACTATAACTATTTCGTTATGTACGACTACAGGAGCGTTGGAAGGTTTAAATTTTTCAGGCCAAATTATTGCCAGAGTATTCATTGACGAAATGTGTTTTAAAAAGCTCAGCATATTGCCGTTGTATAAGTGTACGACGCCCGCCTGAATGGTGCATTCGGGCAGGCCACTACAGCAAAATAGCGATTATTCAGCTAAGTACACAAACCTACTTATTTATTTTACACCTATCTTTATTACAAACAATTGCGATATGAAAAAACTGTTGCTGCTGATGTTTTTATTTATTATGGCCCGCACAATTGCTATGGCCCAAACAAGCAAAGTGTTTGATGATCTTTCAATGAAGAGTAAAATTCTTGGGATGGAGAGGAAATATGCTGTTTACCTGCCGCCCGGTTATGAAACTTCTGAACGCAGTTACCCCGTATTATACCTGCTGCATGGCGCGGGCGACGACCAAACCGGATGGGTGCAGTTTGGCGAAGTACAAAACATTACTGACAAGGCAATAAGCGACGGTTCGGCTACTGCAATGATCATTGTTATGCCTGATGCTAATACAGGTAAGCGCGGCTATAGCAACGATGCTACAGGCAAATGGCGTTATGAAGACTTTTTCTTCCAGGAGTTTATGCCATATATTGAAAAAACGTACCGCATAAAAGCGGAAAAAAGATACCGTGCAGTGTCCGGATTATCTATGGGCGGCGGCGGAACATTTACTTATGCCCTGCACCACCCTGAATTGTTTTCTTCTGCATGCCCTTTAAGCGCAGCAACAGGCCCTGCGACCCTTGATGAAGCGAAAACACGTTTACAAAAAGAAACCCCTGGCATTGCTGACACCCTGGTAGAAAAATATTTTAAAGACCAGAATGTAGTATCCCTTGTAAACAATATGCCTGACAGCCTTAAAAAATCTGTGCGCTGGTATATTGATGACGGGGATGATGATTTTTTATATGAAGGCAATTGTTTGGTGCATATTGCCATGCGTAAAAGAGAGATACCGCACGAGTTTCGCATTCGCGATGGTGCACATAACTGGACTTATTGGCGTGAATCGCTTCCGGTAGTACTGGCATTTATATCGCAGGGGTTTCACCAGTATTGAGAAGGTGAGCCCCCATCCCCCGTCCGAACCGGCACGGGCGGGCCTAAAGGGGGGAAGAAGATTATATAGAAGGAATGAGAAATAATTACGGAACCATACCTTAAACCCTACACCTTATACCTTAATCCCTACCTGCCTTATTTCCTGTGCGCTAACAAAAAGTTCCAGGCGTCTGTTAAGATACTGCCGGCAATTTTTTTGCCCGGTTGCAGGGTGATTTTTTCGGTATTGAAAATGGCCACGCCTGAAGAAGGAGTGCATTTTTTAGCAGCCTCGGTTTGAGACGGTATAAATGGTGCTATCGCCGCAATTTTTGCCGGCCTGTCACAACCCAGGCGCCAGGCCATTTCGCCGCCGCTATATAACCCTGCCGCATAAACCCTTTCGGGGTCGCAGTGGTATTGCTGCACAAAATAATCAATCATAATATCAACAAAGCCAACATCATTAATAGTATCGGTTGCAGCATTGGCCATTCTGCTGTTCCAATGGCCTTTAACAGCATCGGGGAATAAAACAATGGAGGCGGAAGAATCGGCGAGCTGTTGTAATTTATCTCCGTATTTTTTTAGGGCTCCTTTGCTGCTTTCGCCTTCTTCGTGCAAAAATATCACCAGGGGATAAGTGTCTTTTTTGCCAAAGCCGGAAGGTATATAAAAGGTAATATTTCGTGGTATGCCATCAATAACAAAATCACTGCTGTACAGGCCTTGTGCCTGCACAGCGGTTTCCTGGCTGTATGCGCCCAACTGCAAAACACACATACTTACAGTTACAGCAAGCATTTTTTTTATGGCAACCCGTAAAGCCATTTTTGGCGATTTTTCGTACCGTAAATAAAGGTACAGCACTTAATTAAGTTTTAGTAATATGTAATACCAACACTTAAGTGCTTTTGTGTATTTATAATTAATTTGTACAGCAACTTTCTTTCGCAAGAAGAAATTTTTTACCTATGAAAAAATAAAATTTGGAAAAACGTTTTTTAATACCACTTTTTTTTTTCTAATTTGCACTTTTTAAGGGTTTAGGGTTGAAAAAACCCCGGTAGTCTTATCGGGGTTTACTTTTTTTGCAGGCTTTTGATCCCTAAAATCGGGTAAATGACTGCGCTCCCATTCAACCAAATTTTCTAAATCTATTCTTCAATTCACGCGGCCCGCAAAATTTCATTTAGGGATGAGTTTTGTATATTGGGTACCATTATTATGATTGATTATGATCTTATCAAACCAAAAATCGCTGTTCAGCATACCTTCAGGGGTTACATTTCTTAATTGTGCTAACATGTCGCCATTGCTTAAAAAGGTTAACATAGCCGGCATGGATGCAATAAATAAACGCAGCACGCCATGGGAAATTACTATTGACGATTGGTTTAGCCCCGCCGAAGAACTCAGGGATTTGTTCGCACAACTTATTAAATCCACAAAAGAAAATATTGCACTAATTCCCTCGGCCAGTTATGGTATAGCCATTGCGGCAAAAAATATTTCATTAAAGCCGCACCAAAAAATTATTGTGTTGGACCAGCAATACCCGTCGAATATTTATGCGTGGCGTGAACTTTCAAAAGAAAGCGGCGCTAAGATCATTACCATAAAACGGGAATATGAACAATCATGGGCAGAGGCCATCCTTGAAAAGATAGATAACAATACCGGCCTTGTTGCCATACCCAATTGCCACTGGACGGATGGAAGCTTAGTTGGCCTTGAACAGGTAAGCAGCAAAGTAAAAGCTGTAAATGCAAAACTTGTTATTGATGCAAGCCAATCGTTGGGAGCGTACCCCTTAGACATAAACATTATAAAGCCCGATTTTCTTGTTACTGTTGGTTATAAATGGCTTTTAGGCCCTTATGGATTGGGCTATTTATATGCGGCGCCTGAATATTGCAAAACAGGCAGGCCCATTGAGTTTTCGTGGTTAAATAAAAAAGGCAGCGAAGATTTTACAAGTTTAGTTGATTATGTGGATGAATTTAAAGAAGGGGCAAGAAGGTTTGATGCGGGGGAATTTCCCAGTTTTACTAATATTTCCATGGCAATTGCCGCATTAAAACAGGTACTTGAGTGGGGAGTGGTAAACATACAGGAAACCCTGGCCATATTAACCGATGATATTGAAAAAAGGGCAAAAAAGCTGGGGCTCGAAACTCCTGCAAAAGGCGCCCATGCAGGACATTTGACGGGGGTTAAATTTTCTGCTGAACAGGCAGCAAGCCTCAGCAAAACATTGTTTGAAAATAAGGTTTATATAAGCTTTAGGGGAACAAGCATGAGAATAGCCCCGCACCTTTACAATGACGAGGACGATATAGAAAGGTTGTTTAGTTTTTTAAATTGAGCACAAGCAAATTAAAGGCTGCACCCCGCTGCTGCGAAAATAACGTGGTTTGTTTAGGTGAAAAGGTGCAAACTTCAGGCGAATTTGCCCGGCATTATTTATTCCTTAATCGTATTATTGCATCCCATACTTCCGTACTATGAATGGTAAATTATTTCTGATTGTTTTGCCGTTACTGTTTATACTGGCATGCAAATCATTTACCAATACCAACATTAACCATCCCGGGTATTTAGATTCTGTAATGATACGCGCACAGGCCGGCCTGTGGGATAGCAGCCACTATTTTACTGTTTTGAATGCTGCATATAAGTCTATTAAAAACCCCGGTACCAACGACCAGTGGGATAAATATTTTATTGCATGGAGATATTTTTATTACAAAACCAAAAATTTTCCTAAGGCATTATTATACACTGATACCCTATTAAGCGTTAGCAGGGGCGCAGGAAGAGCTATGAGCGACACTGTTAACTATGCAAAATCCCTCTTTCTTCGTGGTGACATTTTGCTTGGGCAACATCACTATGATGAAGCCTTTGACTGGTATTACCAGGCGCGGGAAATTATTTTTCAAACCGCCGATAGCTGCTATTTCAGCGAATATACCACAAGGCTGGCTAATGTAAGTTACCGCCAGGAAAAATATATTGACGCTGCCGGGTACTTTAAATTGGGGCTTGCAGAACAATCGCAATGCACCGCCCGCAGCCCATTTGATCTTTTTGTAAATACACAGGGCACACTTGATAATATTGCTATATGCTACAGCAGGAAGGGCATGGCTGATAGTGCACAATTATATTTTGATAAAGCCCTGGGATATATAAGCGAACATGAAAAAGAATTTCCACAACGGGCCGATTTTGTTGCACTTGCCAGGGCGGTAATACAGGGTAACAAAGCGGATATGGAAATAGAGAGGCGAAATTACAGTTTAGCCGAACAGCTTTTAAAAGAAAGCATTGCGATGACAGAACAACCAAAGCATGCGCCTGAAGATGCTGTATATAGCCGTATAAAATTGATAAAGCTTTATTTAGATCAATCACGCCTGCCTGAAACAAACACGCTTCTGCAGGTTTGCGGCATTGCGATGGACACTATTCGCAATGCAGACCTAAGCGCCACTCTATACCGATTACAGTCCCGTTATTATATAGCCACCAACAAGCCGTTGCAGGCATACTATGCTGTTGTACGGTATATGAAAATAAAAGATTCTTTAGCTGCCGATGCTGTTCCTGCAACCGACATCCACAATGAATTTGAGAATATTGACCGTAAAAGCAAACTGCAATTGTTAGAGCAAAAAACGAGGCTGCAAACAATATATCTTATCATACTCGTATTAGGTTGTTTAATGGGTGCTGCAATAATCCTGCTTATTTTAAAAAACAGCAAACAGTCCAGGCGCCATATTAAAGCCCTTACCCAGACTTTAGAAGCGCTTGAAAAAAGCCAGGAAGAAAACAGCCGGCTTATGAAAGTAGTTGCCCACGACCTGCGTAACCCAATTGGCGCCATAACAAGTTATATAGGCATTATACTTGATGAGCAAAAAGATCATCCCGACTACCAGATGCTTCAGCTTATGTACCGTTCAGGTAACAACTCACTCGATCTTATCAACGACCTGCTGCACATTCAACCGACCATATCTGTATTTTCAACTGAGCCGCTTGATATTGGCGAGCTGCTGCATTATTGTGTAACATTACTGCAGCATAAAGCATCAGAAAAAAGGCAGCAAATTGTTTTGCATGCGCCACACACTGTTATCCCGGGTAACAGGGAAAAATTGTGGCGGGTATTCAGCAACCTTATAAGCAATGCAATAAAATTCAGCCCCGAAAATGCAGTGATAAGCGTTAGCCTGCAAACACTCAATCATTCTGTCTGCGTATCGGTGCAGGACAATGGCATCGGCATACCCGAAAAATTACAGGGTGAAATTTTCTCCTTATCACAAAAAGCCAAGCGAAAGGGCACTGCCGGCGAGCAGTCATTTGGATTGGGGCTTGTAATATCAAGGCAGATCATTGAAAGGCATAGCGGCAAGATATGGTTTGAAAGCGTTGTTGGGATGGGAACTACGTTTTACGTTGAGCTCCCGTTAAAATAATACAGCAAAAAGATGGCCTACCGCAGATAAACAGCCAGCCAGTTAAAATATGATAATTAATCCCACACATATCGCTCATCATATACAACATTATACTTTTTGAGAAACGCCCTGTATTCATCCTGGAAAGTTTTTTTGCTGTGATGCAGGTGTTGATTATTAATGTATGTTATTATAGTATCAACCTGCGATGGGTTTACAGAAAATGCTCCGTATCCCCCCTGCCAGTAAAAAATTTTAAGCGCTTCATCTTTTGTTTTCATCCATTTGGATGAATGGGTCTTCACTTCTTCTAAAAGGTTTACAAGTGCTATTTTTTTTGACAGCATACACAGTATGTGAACATGATCAGTATATCCGCCAATTTTTACAGGTTGGCAATCCAGGTTTTTACATGTACCGGCAATGTAACTATGTAATTCATTCTCGTAAGGCGGTTTTATAAGTGGCTCACGATGTTTTGTACTAAACACAATGTGGATATAGTTTTGTACGAGCGATTGTCCCATGATCGTTGTTTTAATATTTTATGTATAATGTGTTCCGCCCCTGCAGGGCTTAATGCGTTTGTCTTTATTCGATGGGCTGCACCCATCGCTAATATATAGCGCCCCGTTAGGGCTTGACATGTTGTTTGTCTGCCAACATCCCGGAGCCCTGAAAGGGCGATAATATATGAGCAAGGGAGCAGCCCTGTGCCAAAATCAAGTGAAAAAACGCCGAGCCCCGCCGCAGCGGGGCGTAATATATAAATATCTCCGTGCATCTTCTCACCACTTAATATGCTCGTCAATAAATTTTATCAACCCGTCTGCTAATACTTTTTGTTCCGCTATTACAGGGTGGCCACCTGTTTGTTTATAAGGCGCTATATAGATAAATATTTTGGGGTCATTTAACTGCTCCACCGCTTTTTGCACGTACCCCGGCCACGGCGAACCCGTGCGGGTTATATCCATATTGCCGAGCATGCAAATAATTTGCGCCTTGGGGTACGTACTGCGTATGGTTTGCACAAATTTTTTATAAGCCTGTATAATATAAGCCTCATCCGGCGCCTTTGTGCCAAACCTGTTTTTAAATTGTGCGTTCTGCGGCATTTTTACGATCCACGAATCATTTTGAAATAAATTTATCACAACCAGGTCGGGTGTGTATTTTGAAAAATCCCATTTGCTGGTAGAGTCGGTAGGGTCTGCACGGCCGTACATTTCGGGCATTATCAGCGGAAACCAGCTAACCATAATGCCAATGCCGCTTTTTGCCGTGCAATGGTATTGCGCATTAAAATGCCTTGCAGTTAAAGCTGCGTATGATTCATAGTTATTTTCAAAATAGCCGGTCGGGTTATTACCTGCCGGATCATCTATGCCATACCCGCAGGTAATGGAGTTACCGAAAAATTCTATTTTTCTTTTTGGCGGTTTTGAAGGATAAAATAATGCTGCATTTTTGTTCAGCTCAAAACCATAAAACCATGTTCTGCCTTTATCCCACTCGGTGCGTTTAAACAGTTGAAGGGAATGCCTGCCGGTTTTTAAATGGTCAGCTAATGTGTATGTTTTTTTCTCTTTGCCAAAATTAATTTCATACATACTGTCTTTGTCTATAATAACATTATAATAGTTGGCGGTATCCTCATCTTTAAACACCCCTGCAATACTGCTGCCTTCAAAATTTATTCTTATTGATGTACCCGGCCACATCAATTCGGTTGCACCATTTCTAAAAATTGTCCTGCCTTCGTAGGCTATGTGTTTATCCTGCGCAGGCACAAATACCGTTTGTGAAAAACCATTTGCAAAAACGCAAAATATACACGCGGTTAAGCAGGTGGAATATTTAAACATCTAATAACAGGTTTACAAGTTTATAATCATAAAGAACATTCCAAATATACCCGCAAAAAAACATATTTCAGCAAATTCAATTGCGACAGATAATCCCAATAAAACAGATATTTAGCTGCCAACATTGTTTGTATATTTAATTCGCATAATAAGTACATTATCAAAGATGATTGAAACCAACAAGTAGTCATCCTGATTATAGTAAACCAACAGCGTTTCATTATGCTATTACAATACCGAATAGCAACTATAGCAGATGTTCCCGGCATGGCGGCCATTCGCGCTGAAAAATGGGGAACAGAAGAGTATTGGATAAACCGTATAACCAATTACCTCAATTGCGTGCATCACCCGCAGCACGCATTGTTGCCACGTATCATATTTGTTGCATTGGATGGCGAAATGGGAGTGGGTTTTATTGCAGGGCACCTTACCCGCCGTTTTGAATGTGATGGCGAACTGGAATGGATAAATGTTGCTGAAGCGTATAAAAGAAAAGGCATAGCCTCGCAATTGCTGCAGTTGCTGGCAGAATGGTTTATTCAGCAAAAAGCGTTGAAAATTTGTGTAAATGTTGACCCTGCTAACGCGCCGGCACAAAAATTTTATCGCGCGCACGGCGCTTATACCATGAATGAATACTGGCTGGTTTGGGACGATATACGCCTTGCATTGGAAAAGCCAATATAATAATGGCAGCCGCCAATTAAATGGTATTTTAGCATAAACAACAAACAGGTATGATAATAATTGTTTGGTTAGCATTGATAGTACTGGCCTTGTGGTTCTCGTATTTTTTAACGAAGGACTTTTTAAAACATAAAAACAATCTTGAAAATGTTAGCTGGATAAAAACTGCCCTGATAGGATTTGTGGTAAACTTTTTTGATGTGCTGGGCATTGGCGCGTTTGCACCGCAAACAGCCCTGTTAAAATTTACTCACCAAACAAAAGATAAACAGATACCCGGTACCATGAATGTTGCCAATACACTGCCGGTATTAGCGCAGGCCATCATTTTTATAAGAGTGATTGAAGTAGAGCCCGTAACGCTCATCATCATGCTGGCAACAGCAACGCTTGGCGCTGTTATCGGCGCTGGCATTGTTTCAAAATTATCGGAGAAAATGGTGCGGCTTGTCATGGGGGTTGCATTGCTTGTAACTGCAGGATTTATGCTTGCCAAACAGTTGGACTGGATAGAAGGGGGCGGCACTGGTATAGGATTATATGGCGGTAAACTGGTGATAGCGGCAACAGTAAATTTTATACTCGGCGCATTAATGACTGCAGGTATCGGCCTGTACGCTCCCTGCATGGCATTGGTGTTTGTTTTAGGCTTATCGCCTAAAGTTGCTTTCCCTATAATGATGGGTTCGTGCGCGTTTCTTATGCCAACTGCATCATTCAAATTTATTAGGGCAGGCGCATATAACCGCAAGGCCGCGGTGAGTATGGCAATACCCGGCATTGTTGCCGTTTTGATAGCCGCATTTATTGTAAAACAGTTACAGCTTGAAACCTTGCGGTGGATAGTTATCGCAGTCATCCTTTACACATCTGTTACCATGCTATCCGCATATTTCAGCAAGAAGGAAGAAAAAAAATCAATGGCTGTTGAAACGTGATGTGCGGTTTCTACCATAGTAATTGCAAAAAATTATAAAAAGAAGAAAATAGTAGAACGGCAAAGCCCGAAGGGCTGAAATTATTATAGAAAATTAATGCACGCGCCAAGGTAAACCCTGGAGGGGTGACATATTTCCATCATGCGGCAAACGGCCTTGAATTTGGTATATTTTTTCTACCGCGCTGGCGCTTAAAAACTAAAACTGGGGCAGGTTGCCTGCATCTTCAATATCTTTACCCGTATAAATAAAATCACATGAAGCTTGCTATTCGTTTTTTTTTGTTTGCATCCCTCCTTATCGCATATAATGCAAAAGCCCAGGTTAAGCCGCCTTTTTGGAATGATATACAAAATTTTAAAAAGCAGGATAGCGCCACACCACCGCCGCAACATGCTATTTTGTTTGTGGGCAGTTCTTCGTTTACCAAGTGGGCGGATGTGCAGTCTTATTTCCCTTCTTATCCCATTATAAACCGCGGGTTTGGCGGATCTTCATTGCCAGATGTTATACGCTATGCCAATGATATTATTTTTCCGTATCACCCGAAACAGGTGGTTATCTATTGCGGGGAGAATGACCTCGCCGCATCTGACACGGTAACCGCCGCTACGGTTGTAAGCCGCTTTAAAGAATTGTTCATGCTGATAAGAAATAAAATGCCAGGCGAGAATATTGTTTTTGTCTCCTTAAAGCCAAGCCCCAGCCGGCAAAAGCTGACACCAAAAATGGAAGATGCAAACGCGCAGATAAAACAATTTTTAGCTATGCAAAAAAGCACATCGTTTGTAGATGTGTATCATTTAATGCTAACCCCCGACGGGAAGCCCCAGCCGGGTATTTATTTACAGGATAACCTGCACATGAATGCCAGCGGTTACGCCATCTGGAGAAAAGCGATAGAGCCGGTTTTGATGAAGTAGAGGGTGGAATTTTTTGTACGCTTTGCTAAGATTAACTGGGGTCGGGGCAGATTTACCATTACATTTTAACTAAAAGTTTCGTCAATATTGAATGGAAATATATCTTCATTAAATAAGAAAGGCATTAAATAAAATTTTCTTTTTTCAATTATAAAAACAAAAGCCCTTGCCTGCGAAAAAGTCAAATTAATGAAGACGCCCATACGATTGCTTCTAAGAAATTGAAGTGGGTAGTCAGGGCGTTTCTTAACGATATCAAATGGTCTGGTAAATGCAAAAGTTTGATTGTTATAAGTAGTTATTTCAATGTAATCAGTAGAAGAAAATTTTATTTTACAAATAAGTCTTTTCCTAACAAAATATAACGCTATCGATAGTGGAGCGGTAAGTGCACTTAGCATAATAGCCCATATGGCCGTTTGAACAAGAATTGTATAAATAATTGACTCCCTCTCCAACTTTCTTTCATGGAGAATATTTTTTATAATAATTACAATTGCACAAATAGACATAGCTATAATGAAGCAGGTAGCTATGAGAAAAACCTTCCTAAGCCGTGTAAGCCACTTACTTTGTAAATTATTTTCAGTGAAAGTCATGATTAAATTTATTTCCGGTAATATTTATCCTCGACCATTGTGCTTTAGGCGGAGGATGCTGCGCATGTAAAGTTATATAGCCAACACATATACCTGCTTTTTCGCTTGATATATTGACTAAACTAGGAGGGCCGTCGCCGTGCATTTCGCCTTGAAGATAAACTAATTCCCAAAATCGGTCATCATTAGGATTTTTATATAATGTGCACCAACCACTCTGATCGGTAGCAATTTTTTTTAAATGCTTTGTTATTAATAGGTTTATTCTTTTACAATTTTCATCTTTTATCATTGTTCTCCCGTCGAAATTCCAAGAACCAATTATTTCATTTTCTTCTTTTTTTATAATCATTTTATTTAGTTAGTGTTACGCATTTAGGAGTTTCTCCAGTAGTCCATCCACACCTTTGATTTTAATAGCAAACTAATAGGTTAAGAACGCTATCCGTAAGTTGAACCATGTAAAAATATCAATACCGATAACCGAACATTTTGTGCTTAAAAAATGTTATTTGACGGCTTAGCAAGAAAACGAGTGATAATGAACCAACGATTAAACTCGCCTTTATAGAATGAAATATAAACCAAAGAAGTATATTGGGTAAACCAAAAAATAAGAAGTTTAAATATATACCCGAAATGCCCGAGAAATTTAAATACCTGGAATAAACCATTCCAATTGGTGCAATGAACGATTTATGATAGGTTACGCTTTCTTCCTTTGTAAAAGAATAATTTTTTGATTCTATTAAATTGACATACTCCTCTAACAACATTTGAACTTTTTCATTATCTTTTTTCAAGTCATTGAAATAATAGATAAAATTGTATAATGAGTGATAATGAATTCTCTTTTTCTGCTCCTTAGAGGTCTGCCTGTTTATTTCATCAACTTTTACTTTGAAATCCATATCCAATAAGTTTTCTTTTTACATATCTCAAAAAAAATCTGCCTTTCCCTTGCTCGCTGTAACAATAAATAAGGCTAAGAACGCTATTCGGTATGGTAGAGCCATACGAATGGCGGCGATAACATTTGTTTTATTTATACCACAAGACGAGCATGGTTACAAATATCCGCAGCTTTTATTTTATGTGCCAAGGAGAGTACTTATAACTATATCCCTTCATTTTTTTTCCGTTGTAAACATATATATTGATTGGAAGTCCGCCGCATAATTCATACCTGCCTATCAAGGCAGGATAGTATATAAAACTTACAAACATCACATCCATATCATCATACTGATACAATTTTGGCTTTTTTAATTTTATTTCGATTGCGTTTTTGGTCTCGCTAAACAATTTATCGTCTTTAAAATCACCTCTGCATAAAAAAGACATGTGGTTAATAACGATGACTCCCGAATAATCAAGAGACTTTGCTTTCTGCCAACGGGATATGCCAATTGTCATTTCTCTAATCTTTTCTTTTTTGGAAAACGCCAGGTCATAGAAAAATTGATTTGGCGGGTATGTTAAATTCATTGAATCAGACTCTTCAATATCTGTGAGCAGACCTACTAAGCAACTATCAATTTTATATTCCCTCAAAGCGGATTGAAAACCAATAAAATTACTATCAACTTCCGGCTTTGTCTGACAATAAGAATTATGTAAAAAAAGACTAAAAATAATTGTAAGAAAACAAACTTTTTTCATCAGTTTTTGCTTTAGGGTTAATTGGTTTTAGGTTTCCCCTTTTCCCCGTCTCTGTCCGCGCCACTGCGTTAGGGTTGAGGACGCTGTTATGTGTAAACTTATAAAGCTAATCAAAAATTACAGGCTCCAAGCTTTTCAAAAGTTCTAAAACTTTCCAAAAGCTATACCATTGATCAATCAACCTAAATTTTACCTTTCTTCCCCCGCCACTTGAATAATATAAGGCAATTCTAAAATTATATAACAACCGGGAATCTTTTTTCCCCTTTAACTTTACATAGTCCATTCTGCATAAAATAACGCCTTAACAAACAGGAGGTTTGCCATGAGAAATAAAAGCTTGTTTTCCACTTTAATATTTTTTATAATTGTCGGGGCTGGCCTGGCAATTGCTTATGCCGTAAACGGAACACTGGATATTCCGGCAAGCGAAGGGATCATTGCGGTTGCCTTTGTAATTGCTTTGATAGTTTCTTCGTCCATCAAGATCGCTAACCCATGGGAAAAAGCCGTGGTTTTGCGTTTGGGCAAGTTTAATTCTTTAAAGGGGGCTGGTTTGTTTTTTATTATCCCCATACTGGATACTATCCCTTACTGGATTGATACCCGTGTTATAACTACCACGTTTAAAGCGGAAAAAACGCTTACCAAAGACACGGTACCGGTTGATGTAGATGCCGTGCTGTTTTGGAAAGTGCTTGACCCGCAAAAGGCCGCGCTGGAAGTGGCGGATTATATGGGTGCAATAAGCTGGGCTGCGCAAACTGCATTGCGCGATGTTATAGGAAAAACAATGCTATCCGACATGCTGGAGGGCAGGGACAAGATAAGCGGTTTACTACAGGTAATTATTGATGAGCGCACTGAGCCCTGGGGTATTACGGTTAATTCGGTGGAAGTAAAAGATGTTTTGATACCTGCGGCGTTAGAGAACGCGATGTCAATGCAGGCGCAGGCTGAAAGGGAGCGGCAGGCCAGGGTAATACTCGGTGATTCAGAAAAACAGGTAGCGGAGAAGTTTGGGGAAGCTGCATTAACCTATGCAAGCAACCCGGTTGCCCTGCATTTAAGGGCCATGAACATGCTGTATGAAGGGTTAAAACAAAACTCAACTATTGTGATAGTGCCCAGCTCGGCGGTTGACAGCATGCAGCTTGGCAATATGGCCGGTATAACTGCACTTACCATGGGAATAGGCCAGGAAAAAGCGAATAAAGAGAGCGAGGCAGCTAAGAAGGGATAATTATAAGCTATTTAGAAAGGTGAGGGCTGTTGCGACGGTTAGCTGAAAATGGGCATTAGATGTTAAGCACTATAGTTACACAAAATATTTTTCCCTTGCTTTTTCGCTTGATACATCAACTATTCTGCTGACGTAGTGGACTATGCGGGTATGGCTGCAGGATTGTGATTACCAAGTTACTATAGTGCGGTGGTTTTTATAATAGCCGCAGTGGTCGTAGCAGCCATAACATATTAACCATCAGCTTTCAATCTATAAAAGCGGCCATGGCAAACCCTGCTAAAGCGTTGAGGAGTGAGTAGGGGAAACAGAGGTTTTAGAAAGGGACACTGCTATACGGGTGCATATAAAATCATTAGCCGCTTGCATAAATAATAACTACATTTTTTGTATATTGCGTAGTGAGAAGAACTAAAAATATCTTCCAGGACTTTGAAATTGATTTGCTCACAAACTCAATTCGGAACACGATTTCAGGCGACAGTTTCCAAACCGAAATGTTTCAATTGTCGAAGGATGACCTTAAACAATTAACAAAGAAAAATGGATGGTTGTTCAACTGGAAGATTGAATATGCGGATAATGAAAAGGAAGTATATAAATTAACCATTGTTAATAATCCAACCATTATTCAGGGATTATTAAGTGTTTCCGTTGAAAGTGATCATATTTTTATGAATTTGATTGAAAGCGCTCCTTTCAATATTGGAAAAAACAAGATATATGAAGGTGTAGCAGGAAATTTGGTTGCATATGCATGCAAAATATCCTTTCAAAAAGGGTTTGATGGATTTGTAGCCTTTGATGCAAAAACTAAACTTATTCGTCATTATGAAAGAACACTTGGGGCTTATCATTTCGGTGGTCAAAGAATGATAATACCTACACAACCGGCACGAATTTTAGTAGAAAAATATTTTAAAACCTAAATATGGCATACGTAAAAGAACCTGAAGGAGTAGATTTTATAATTAAGAGTAAGCCCTTATCTGATAAGGACAGGGCAGCCATAAGTAAATTCATTCTTGATTATAAAGCAGGAAAAGTTGCCAAAAAAGCTACCCGGGTCAAAAAAACTGGTGTAAGGTCAAAAGCGGCTAAGTAAGTGTTTTTGCTATGCATAATGGTCTGAACTCGGGAAATTAGCCTGTATTGCCGCAGTTAATTACCTCCTTTTCCACACCCCCTCACCTCTCCCCAAAACTTACTATATTGCAACCCGGCTATGGATAAATTCATTGTTTCGGCACGCAAATACCGCCCCCAAACTTTTGATACGGTTGTGGGGCAGGCGCATATTACCACCACGCTAAAAAATGCTATTGCCAATAACCAGTTGGCGCATGCTTTTTTGTTCTGCGGCCCGCGCGGGGTGGGTAAAACAACCTGTGCGCGCATACTTGCAAAAACCATTAATTGCGAAAACATTCAACCAGATGGTGATGCTTGTAATAAATGTAATTCGTGCAGGTCGTTTAACGAGGGTACTTCGCTGAACATTCACGAGCTGGATGCCGCCAGCAATAACTCGGTTGATGATATACGAAACTTAGTTGACCAGGTACGCTTTGCACCACAAGCAGGCAAATACAAGGTGTATATAGTGGATGAGGTACACATGCTTAGCGCAAGCGCCTTCAACGCTTTTTTAAAAACACTGGAAGAGCCGCCGCCTTACGCCATATTTATTTTGGCTACTACGGAGAAGCATAAAATACTGCCAACTATTCTTAGCCGCTGCCAGATATTTGATTTTAAGCGCATTACCATTCATGATACCGTTGAGCACCTGGAAGAGATTGCCACCAAAGAAGAAATTCACGTTGAAAAAGCCGCCCTGCAGGTAATAGCGCAAAAAAGTGAAGGCTGCATGCGCGATGCATTAAGCATACTTGATAAAATTGTAAGCTTTACCAATGGCGAGGTTACTTACCGCAATACGCTTGAGCATTTAAACATACTTGACCACGATTATTATTTTAAGCTGCTGGATTGCCTGATGGCGCAGGATATGGCCGGCGGCATGTTGTTATATGATGAAATAAACCGCAAAGGTTTTGAAGGTGACCTGGTGTTAAACGGCATAGCTGAATTTATGCGCAACATTCTTGTATGTAAAGATGCCCGCGCCGTTACATTGCTTGATGTAGTGGAGGGCATGCAGGAAAAATATGTGTCCACTGCGGCTAAAGCAGGCACTGCTTATTTAGTAAGCGCACTTAATATTTTGAATGAGGCTGAAATAAATTATAAAATGGCGCGTAACAAGCGCCTGCATGTAGAACTGGCGCTGATAAAACTTAATTTTTTACAACAGGCCATTGAGCTGTCTGTTGAGAATGGCAGTGTAGTTAAAAAAAAACGGGTTGACGGCCCGGTAGCTTATAAAACAAAACCGGTTCCGTCTATACAGATCAATGCACCCGTAACCCAAACAAACGGCCACCAAAATAACGGCGAACCAAAATTATTTATACAGGAAACCAAAGCCGTTGTTACAGTAGCTGCTACAGCCAAACCTGCCGCTGCGCCTGTTGTTCAGCGCCCCATTTCAGCAAATACAACTACAGCAACAAACGAAACCGGCCTTAAGAGAAATTTGCTGGAAACACTGCAGGAAAAATACCAGGGAACGCGCAATATTGAGGTAATAAAAGAAGCCATTGCACTAAATGATGCTGACCTGCTGAGATGCTGGCTTAAATACGCCGATACGCTGGAGGAACAGCAAAAACATTCATCCAGCAAAACCTTTCGTATCGCTAAGCTGCATATTGATGAGGACAATTTTTTTACCGTAATTGTTTTTGCTTTTACCCAGCAAAAATTTATTGAGCAGGAGCGGATGATGGTAGCGAGCCATATACAGGAAGCATTCAATAACCGCAGTATTTCATTTAAAGTTATTGTGGAGGAAGGCGTTAAAGAAGAAATACCCGCAAGCATGCTGCTAAACAGCCGCGAGCGTTTTGAACGTATTGCAGAACAATTTCCGCTGGTGAAGGAGTTAAAGGATAGGCTTAAACTGGAAATAGATTATTAGCATAGATGGTAGATGGGGGTTGACAGATGACGGATTCTAAATATTAGTATACAGATTCTGGCAAACATAAGTTGAATGCAGATGACCTGGATAAAGTAATTTATAAAAGCAGTTCAAAAATTTTGTACAATAAAAAATATTGCATCATAGAGTGAAAAGAAAGTTACCATGCTAGTCGCTGTTAATCTGAAAGAATACATACACCCGAAAATGGATTTACTTTTTTTAGCATTAAATGCACCCGAGGTGTCGAATAAAAATGCACACTGGTTTAGCAGAAATCTGAGTTTTTGGAATCTGTTATTTAAATCTTCCATTATTTCTCAGCCAATCGTAGATCCACTAAAAGGTGACGAAACCATATTTGGAAATAATATTTACAATTTTAATCATTGGATTATAGGAGTTACCGACCTAAACAGAGATATTGTAGAAACTAGAAGCAGCCTCGTAAGTATAGACAAATGGGAAGTAGAACGAATTTTAAATTTATTGGATAATACTAAGACAAGTCGTTTATGTCTAATGCATTACCGAGTAGCAGAAGAATTCGAAAAGCATAACATAATTAAAAGAAATTTTCATCTTCGCACCAACCAATATGGCAAAGTAGGCCAATACAAAAGCACTGAAATATTTGAAGTGCCTTTTCATAATGCAAGTATTAGTATTAATGATAAAATAAAATACTATCATCATTTGAAGGGCAATATATGCACAGAACCCACACACTTAGTTTTAACCAATAAAGAGTCAAAAAATCGTGATTTTGAAAACAAAGTGATAACCGCCAAAAATAATAGCGTATTTTATTTACCTGATAATGGAAATACAATTACAGAAAAGGATATAAAAAAAGGGGTATTGAGAATTACTACAATTGCTTCTTCAAATTTTCCATCTAAATCGACTGATGTTGCAATTATTATCAGTAATGAAAAAAAAATTATAAGTTACGAAAAGCGTACAGGGCGTTCTGATTTATTGAAAATTGGAAAGGATTTTATGAATAAATTGGATATTAAACCCTTTGGAAAATTAAAATTTACAAAGTTTAAGAATTGGCAGTATATAATTGAAAAAGCATAAACCTGTTACCCCTTTCACGAGGTAATTCTAACTATGAAGCCGAAAGGATTCTATTTATGACCTCAAACAAAGTCAGTAACTTCCCCTTAATATTCTTCTCCACTCAAACCGGAAACTGGAAACGGGGAGAAGGACGTTGTAAAAGTTAAAAATAAAATTGTGCAGGCAAACATACTCTGGACCGGGCTGGCATATTACTCTCTTGAGAACTGCGTGTTTACAAGAACGGATACCGGTACGGAGGTTAATTCGGTGATCATTGGCATGTACAAGCATAAAATTTATAAAGCTGAATACTCAATAATTACAAATGCGAATTGGGAAACAATATCCTTTGAATTGAAAACCCAGCTTTCTGACAAAAGAAATGTATCTCGCTTCAGCAATGACGGGAAAGGGAATTGGAGCAAAAACGGGATTCCTGTAAATGAACTTAAGGGGTGTATTGATATTGATATTTCATTAACCCCTTTTACAAACACACTGCCTATAAACAGGATACGGCTGGCAATACTTGAAAGCAGGCAGATTGATGTTTTATACCTGGATGTTTTAAATCAGCAGGTAAGATCAGCCACGCAGAAATATACCAGGGTTTCGCAAACTGAATATAAATATGAAAATGTGCCCAATGATTTTGAAGCAATCATAACGGTTGATGAATTAGGGCTTGTTGTTAATTACCCGGAATTATTTATACGAACGGCGATGCACGAAACTAATTATAAGTGAGAATAATATTTTTCCAGGTATAAGGGTAATGGTGCCCTGTTTACCTTGCCATCTTTAAACATTCCTGTCCGTTCATCTTCATCTGTCAACTGCCATTTTTATTACCTTGCGTGATCTCGTCACCCAAACTGGAAACTGGAAACTTTCTTAAACTTTTTCCCACTTTAACATTTCCGAAACTTTTCGTATATAAAAAAATCCCCTACATTTGATCTACTAAAACATTCGTAGAACAAATAAACCTAACAAAATGAATACTTTTTTAAAATCATCCGCCTTATTGCTTGCACTTGGCTTTTCAGCAACCCTATATGCGCAGGATACCAAACCTAAAGTGCAAAAAGACATGGACGATGAAAGCATCGTAATCCGCAAAAAAGCCAACAACACCGAAAAAGTGACCATCGTGGTTGACGGCGACAAAATAACCATCAATGGAAAACCTGTTGACGAATATAAAGGAGATGGCGTTGAAGTAATGAAAGATCATACCATGCCTGATATGGCCTATAACTTTCCTAAACCTTTTGTGAGCGGGGACTGGAATATGTTTAACAACAGTTTTGGCAAGGAAATTAAGAGTAATAAAGCAATACTGGGCGTGATGACAGAAAAAACAGATGAAGGCGCAAAAGTTACTGATGTTACTGAAGAAAGCTCTGCTGCTAAAGCGGGTTTAAAAGAAGGCGATATTATCACTAAAATCGGTGATGATAAAATAGCAGACGGCGACGACCTGTATAAGGCCGTAGGGAAATACAAGCCGGAAGATAAAATAAGTATCACCTACAAACGCGACGGAAAAGAAAATACAGTTTCGGCCACCCTGCAAAAAAACAAAGACATACGTATTTATGGCGTTGGCGGCGATAACAATTTTAACCTGAAGATTGCGCCGGATGCACGTTCTTATTCATTTGTGAGGGGCAGGCCGCGTATGGGCATACAGGTGCAGGACACCGAAGACGGTAAGGGTGTTAAAGTGTTGGGTGTAAATGAGGAATCACCTTCAGATAAAGCCGGGCTTAAAGAAGATGATATCATTACACAGGTAAATGGCAAAAACATCACCTCTGTGGACGACCTGAAAGAAGCAGTGAAAGACGGCAAGGAGGGTGATACATTTAAAGTAACTTATACACGCAATGGCCAGTCGCAAACTGCTGATGTAAAATATCCAAAAGAACTAAAAACAACTAATCTCTAAGTCTATATATATTTCTTCTCATGTGCAAGCCATCCCACTTCTGCGGGATGGCTTTTTTATTTACTTCTTAGAAGCTGTTTAAAATTTTAAAAATAAATACCTTATGCTGCTTAAATATACTTTGGCTAAAGCCAATACCCGCGGTTTTATATAACCCAGCTTTAAAGCCAATGTCGTTTTGTTAATGGACTATTGCCCCAGAGGGGCATCGTGTTTATAGAAATTATGCATGCTGCTTTTTATTGGCTCCGTATGGAGCCACGTGTTAATTAAATCCTGTTTACGTGGCTCCGATGGAGCCTCAGACAATACGTGCCGTCTATTTCTATAAACACGAAACTCCGCTGGAGTTAAAAAGACTGGTCTTAGTTTGACGCATTACTCTTAACTAAATGACATTGGCTTTAAAGCTGGGTTAATTGATGAAGGTGCGAATGGCTTTAGCCAAAGTGTATTTTTAAATAAATTTTTAAACAATCTCTCAAATTTTCCCCAAATAAAAATTGATTTGTATTCGCAATAGCAATCCTATTCTTCTTTCCAATATATTTATCCAAACAATTGCAATGAGAAAACTAAGTTTCCTTTTTTTGATAACATCGTTTTCAACAATAGTTCATGCACAGGTTTTTAATAACAACCAGCCATTGGTACATACCTTTTCAATTGTTGCACGTGACAGCATAACAGGCGAAATGGCTGTTGGCGTGCAAAGCCATTGGTTTAGTGTGGGCACACTGGTACCCTGGGGCGAAGCAGGTGTTGGCGTGGTTGCCACTCAGGCATCCGTTAATAAATCGTACGGGCTTAAGGGGCTTGCATTACTAAAAAAGGGGTTTACGGCACAGCAGGTATTAGACAGTTTATTGAAAACAGATTCCTCAAGAGAAGTAAGGCAGGTAGCCATTTTAGATGCCAAAGGCAATGTAGCTGCCCATACAGGCAAAAGTTGTATTCAATATGCATCACATATCACCGGCTCCAATTTCAGTGTGCAAAGCAACATGATGCTCACAAATACCGTGTGCGAAAATATGGCAAAGGCATTTCGGGCATCAGCAGGCAAACCGCTGGCAGAAAGAGTGCTTGCTGCCCTTGACGCGGCGCAAGTTGCAGGCGGCGATATACGAGGCATGCAGGCAGCGGCGCTCATCGTTGTTCCGGGGGTGCCAACCAATGAGCCATGGAATAATAAAAGCATTGATGTAAGAGTGGATGATAACCCGCAGCCGTTAAAAGAATTAAGAAGGTTATACAATCTTTATATTGCTTACCAGCACATGAATAACGGCGACCTTGCTACCGAAAAAAATCAGATGATCACCGCGATGAATGAATATCATTCTGCGATGAAAATGTTTCCCTCAAATGTGGAGATGCAGTACTGGACGGCGATTACTCTTTGCAACAACGGCGAGGTTGAACAGGCATTGCCTATGCTGAAGAAAATATTTACAGAAGATAAAAATTATAAAGAGTTAACCAAACGCCTGCCTGCCGCGGGCCTGTTAACAGTGAAAGATGCAGACATGAAAAGGATAATGTTGCAGTAATACAGGTCATCAGTAAAAATTAACGCGGTTCGGTTGCATCAAAAGAACAGCCACAGCCCCGGTACTTATAGTCAACACTGCTTGAATTTGTGCACAAATAAATAAGCAATATTTTCCGAAGGAGTCCCCTTGGACAATTTTCAACACCCGCTCATACCGTTCGGGCGGCCTCAATATCCAAGGCTAAAACTCCGCGTGTATTTACCTTGAGCATTGAATGTTGAGTGTTGCTTATTGAATATTTTTCCCAAGACGCGAAGTATAACAGGCATAACATTACCCCGTATCCTCACTGCAATACAATAACCGGGGCCCGGTCCTCACAGAATATCTTATTTTAGCCCCGGTGATTCATAAGAGCAACATCCCGTAAGACCCTCACTATTTAGAACAACTTACTGCCAATATTTATGCAATACGATCACAAGCGTACGTAAATCACGTTTGCATTGCTGCCTGCAATAAATTAGATATGGGGGTTCTAAAAAGAGTGGCCTGTTACCTCACCTTGCATTTGATATTATTTACATACGGTAATTAAATAAAATGAGTTGCCTTGAATAAAAATTACCGGCAAAGTAGCTTCATGCTGCTCTATAAAGATGATTAAATGATTGCTGCCTGCGCTTTGCTTATATTAGCTAAATATTTTAACCGCAATGCGTGAAACCCTTGTTATAATTGGTATTGTTTTATTATTTTATTGCTGTAATGGTCATACTAAAAAAGAGCATTTCCCGGGCAGCGCAGGCGATGGCTGGATGCTTACCGACAGCGTTGTTTCAGTAAATACTTATACAAATGCGGGGCTCCTGGACACCACATATGCTACATTTTATTATTTTTATAAAGGAAGATTGATCATTAGTGTCAAATCATTTACTGTACGGGAATATGACGGCAGATTTAATTTAACCGGCAAACGGGATTTTACCGATGAAAAAAATAAACGAACCCAGGCCAGCGGAAGTATTTACCAATATGATAAAAAAAATAATTTAACACACACCATTAACACAATGGATGGAAAAATATTGGATGAAGATGTTAATGAATACAATACCAAAAGCCAATGCATAAAAACAGTTTATATATCCGCTTCCCAGGATAAGATGATAAAATATAAAAGTATTGACAGCATAATTGCCCATTCCCACGACTACCTTTTAACGCACGATACCACAATACGATCATTTTTTTATGATAATAAGGGCCACCTTGTTAGAACAATAAACCTGCTGCCAAACAAGAAAGTTAAATCGATAGAAACCAATAAGTATTCAGGCGATAACCGGCTTCTTGAAACAAATGAAGTGAATGAAAAAAATGATGTTGTTTCAACAAGTTTTTTTATTCACACAGACAGTCTTGTAAAAGAAGTTAGAGATTTAAAAGAATTATTTTTAACAGATACTTTATGGGAGCAAAATGGCAAACCTGTTAAAATTATAAGTACTGACCTAAAAAATTCTATTCAACGTCTTTCACTTATTACTTACGATAATAAGGGCAACGAAATAAGATCCGTTCAATACAAACGGGAATATAAACCATATTAATATTACGGGTTAAGCGCTGATATACTTATAAGTTTATACAGCTGCCCATGAGGCATAAGTAGCACTTTGCAACAAAGTTGCAAAATAAAAGTTAAGCAACCCGTCATTGATAAATGTGCTGTAAAGCTGCCTTACCTTTGCACTATAATTGGTTTTATGAACAAAAAGAAACTGCTCGGCTACAGTATTTTTTTCGTGGTATTGGTTTTTGTGTTCCTGGTGGTTGTGCTGGGCGATGTACACAGCCCCAAAGATGTTTTCAGGGAGCAAACCTGGCGAACTTTTGCCAGTAATTTCAAGAGCAAGTCCCCGGTATTAAACACAGTAAAGCCTTTTACATTTATTACACAGGACGGAAAGCCTTTTACTGAAAAAGATATGCTTGGCAAGGTTTGCGTGGTAAATTATTTTTTTACTACCTGCAAGGGTATTTGCCCGCGGATGAATGCCAATATGCATACCATGGTATATGATGTTTTTAAGGATGAGCCTGATTTGATGATCGTTTCGCATACCTGCGACCCCGAAATTGATTCAGCCGCAGTATTAAAAAAATATGCTGATAACCTGCATGTAGATGAGCACAAATGGGTTTTTCTTACCGGTCGTAAGGACAGCCTTTACCGGTCTGCCCGCGACAGTTATTTATTAGACGATCCGAAAAATGCTTTTGTTAATATAAACGACCAGTTTTTGCACACGCAGTTTTTTGCATTGGTTGATAAGAACGGCCAGGTGCGCGGCCAGGTGTATGACGGGTTAAAACAGGACGAATTAAAACAGTTGCAGAGTGATATAAGAGGCCTGCTGGCAGAAAAAGCAAACAATGCTGCTGTTGCAAATAACGGCACACCTAATAATAATGCCCAATAGTTTTATATGCAGAATATTGTAGCGGAAACATTAAAACGAAGCCAGTTAAGCGTTACAGACAGCCGCAAAAAAATACTGGAATATTTTCATCACTCAAAAGGTGCGCTTGCGCATGCTGATATTGAAAGGCTTTCGGGCGAACAGTTTGACAGGGTAACTATTTACCGCACCCTGCAAACCTTTGTTGAAAAAGGCATTATACATTCCATCCCCACATCAGATAATTCTATACGGTATGCCTTGTGCAAGGACGACTGTGCCGAGGGCCATCATCACGATAACCATATTCATTTTGTATGCGATGTGTGCGGTACCACTTTTTGCCTTGACCATGTAACTATACCTAATGTGCAATTGCCTGCAGGTTTTAAGAGCAAACAAACCGATGTAATTGTAAGCGGTATTTGCGGTAAATGTGGAAATATATAAAAGTTTTTTTGTAAATTTGAGTAACAGGAATTTGGGTAATGCAAACAACAGAATTAAGATATTATGCGCAAAAAGGTTCTTTGGCAGTAAGAAAATTACGTAGCCAAAAACTTAGTATGGGTATGCCTTTTATGATAAACTCGAGGGACCTGCCTAAGGGGCTCTGTTATCTTGAATATCCGGGAGGGGTTATTAAATTGGCCAGTTTGTCTGAATCTCAGTATGATTTTGATATTATACGTGATCTTTCCTTCGCAGAAATAAAAAAAATACGTTCGCAATTTCATTTATACTAAATAATGCCTGAGCTATACATCATTACAGGTTCAAATGGCGCGGGAAAATCAAGTGTAGGAGTCAACTATTTACCTAAACATATTCAAAAAAGCTGTTCCATTTTTAATGGGGACGAACTTTTTATTCTGAAGAGGGCCGAGTTATGGAAGCAAGGCGTTAAGGCAATTAAAGAATCAAAAAGGCTTTCGTTGGAATTGTAGAAGAAAAATTTAACAGCCTTGTGGAAATGGCTATAACAAATAAAGCAGATTTTGTTTACGAAGGCCATTTCCCGAATGAAGCAACATGGGAGATACCACGAAAATTTAAAGCAGAGGAGTATTGCATCCATATGATTTTTTTTGGGTTAACCAATGAAGAGCTTTCTGCTTTAAGAGTTTTGGGGAGGGCGCAGGAAGGCGGACATAATGTGGATTCCTTAAGCCTTCGCGACAATTTTTATGGCAATCTTGAAAAGGTAAATAAGTATTTCGTGTTGATTAATAGTTTGCATATAGTCGATACTTCCGAAGCAGACCATATTTCAATTGCAATTTTTGAAGATGGAAAAATAAAAGAATCAATAGCTTACACTGAACTTCCCGAATGGTTTGTAAATTATATGCCCTCACTTGCAGAGAAAATAAAAAAAGACACGAAAATATAAGTGCCTTGAAATCTACTGGTCGGCTTTGTTTTTAACAAAGCCATCACATCATATTCCCTCCCATCATCTTGCCACTCATACGTACAAACCCCTCTGCTGCTTTTACGCCTAATTCTCTCCCCCTGAATTCTTCCATAGCAGCATGGCCACAGGCATAAATGCCGGGCGGGTCCTGGCTAACATGGCAATACACCGATTGCCTTTTTTGTTCCTGCGTATCGCTTATATCAACGTAGTCAGTAGGATGAAATATTAAACTTTGCTCGCCTGTGCAAACCTCAAAAAAATAAAGCGGAAACTTTTGCGGGCTGCGTATCCAGGTTTGTATCACAAGCAGGCTGGCAACCTGGTGGTCTTTGTGGGAATCAACCGGCCAGTGCGTAAAAACAAGGTCCGGGGCTTCTGTTGCAATGATTTGCTGCAGCTTGCCAAGCCATTCGTTGTTCATGATGGTATCGCCGTCAATCTGCCCGGCAAATACCGGTTTTGCGCCAAGCACTTTTGATGCATTGATTGCTTCCTGTTTACGAATAGCGGCAGCCTCGTCGTGCGGTTTGCCGTCAATGCCAGCCTCGCCCGTTGTTAAATATATTATGGTAACATCATGCCCCGCGTGTACCAGCTTTGCAAGCGTGCCGCCGCATCCGCTTTCAGGGTCATCAGGATGCCCGCCTATGCAAACTATTTTCTTTTTACCGGCAGGTGGTGTAGTAATTGTTTGTGCATTTAATAAAGAAGATAAGGGCAAAAAACTTAAACCGGCTGCAGCATTCTTTACAAACTGCCTGCGCGAGTTGTTTGACAGAGGATTTGACATGTAAGCATGTTTTATCTAAAGTACCATTTTACCGCCAAAAGCCTTTAGAAAAAGATAATAGGAATTGCCAAAAGAAAAATTCTATCTTAGTACAGAAAACCTGGATCCACGCCCTGCATCGAACTTCCGCCCTTTGCACTTCTGTTCATCCTTTTTTTCAGCCCAATTAATTTATAAAACTAATTGCATGAAAACTTTTACCCTTCTTTTATCCCTCGCATGTATCTTTTTTATACCAAAATTTTGCGAGGCACAAACGGCGATCACATATATAATACCTTCCGGTACCTCTGAAATTGGTGTATATACCTATTTTGTCGGCGATAATAATTATCATCGTGTAATTGCCACAGCCAAAAGATTGTATTTAATCGACAGAAGTCGTTTTGGCTTTGATATTTTTGATGCCCCGGATGGTGTTGATATTACCGCGGTAACCGTAAAAACCATAACAAGGTTTTCACATTTTATAATCTTCTTCCTGTCAAATGGCGATGTTTACAGGTATTCAGTTGAAAAACAGCGTACGGAAAAATTAGGGAACGTACTCTCAGGCGTTACAAAAATTGATGGGGACAGGCTTTATGCTCTTTCCCAGCCCAATACAATTATCGCCTCAGATGATACTGCACATACCTGGTTTATGGATACAGTTGGCATCAGTAATTTTTACCTGAACGATTTTGGGGTTGATTCATCAAACAATGTATGGCTCGCTACCGGTAACGGGCTTTATTTTCAAACACAAGGAGGCCCGTGGGGCAAAATAACAACCATTCCTTTAAACAATCTGTCGCTTGTGTTTGTTGACAGGGAGCAGAGGATAATTACAGCCTCTGCCAATAAAATATATATAAGCGGTGATAACGGGGTAAGCTGGAAAATTGATACGGCAGGGTTAAACAACCGGACTGTTATTGCTTTTGGTGACGACGCATATGGTAATTTGTACGCAATAGCCTCCTCGGTAAGCTCTTATAAATTAGGCAATACAGTGCTTAAATCGGCCGGTGGCACAGGCCCCTGGGTTTCTATTGCTTCCGTTATAAGTAATAAAACTATGCCTGCTGACAAAGCAATTTTTTCAGCTATCAGCGGGGATTCAGCGTTGGCGCTGGCTACTATTTATGGTTTATTTATTAGCAATGACCAGGGCGCTACCTGGGCAGAGGATAATAATGGAATTCAATCGGAGATCAATAACGCATTTATTGAAAGCAGCACAGGGCGTAAATTTATATCAACAGGGTTGGGCATTTTTTATAAGGACAAAACCGACACCAGCTGGACAAAATGCTTCCCTCCTTATGGTTATGTACCTGGTGGCCCATTATGTAAGGATGATGCAGGCAATTTATATACTTTGGGAGAAAATAATTATACAAATTTTCTTACCGGTACAACACAATACGTAAATTATAAAAGTGCAAACAATGGCGCCACCTGGCTACCTGACACAGCGGGGCTAAGCAGTATAAGCGAAAACCTTTATTATGCAGATGAAACGGGTACGCAACACGCAGCCGACCTGTGTGGCAGTAGCCTGTTAAGGGTATTTGCAAAACCTGTAGGCCAGCCCTGGGCGTTAGATACAACAGGTATCCCTTATCCTGCATACTATACAAGCCCTACCTCTTTTTATAGCGACCATACCGGCAATTTATACTTGGCTTTTGATGACGGAATGATCTATAAACGCCCGGTTGGAGGAGGTGCATGGCTGGCTGATACAAGCGGGCTTAATTCGCAGGCTTATAGTTTTGCACAAACAAAAACAGGTATCCTCCTTGCAGGCACATATAACACCGGCATTAAACAAAAGATCAGCGGCAAATGGCAGAATTTGCCGTCGCCTTATCCTGCTTTCTCCGGCCTTTCCTGTTTCTTTTTATCAGTTGATACATCTAACACCATCATCGCCAACTATTCTTATTTCGATGCATACTTTAATAGTATTGGCTATGGCGTTTTTTATACGAAAGACATGGGCGTCACCTGGCATTCTTTTAATTTAGATACAATAACCTTTAAACAATTTGTATCAGTAAATGATACCACTTATGGAGTGTCATATTATAACGGCGTGTATGCCTTTATTCCCACAGGCAATGCGTTGGCGCTTGCGGTAACAGATATCAGGGCCTATCAGCAGGAGGCAGCAATAAATGTGGAATGGGATGTTACTGAAGAAATAAATATTAATAAATATGAAGTACAACGCTCCGCAGATGGCAGGCAATTTACCAGTATAGCATCAGTTATCGCCAGTGGCAAAAAAAATTATAGCTGGCTGGATGCATCGCCAAATAAAAATATTAATTATTACCGTATAAAAACAATTGATAACAATGGAGGGATAAATTACAGCGCTGTTGTTAAAGTAAATACTGCGGGAATAACGGCCTTAAATGTATATCCTAACCCGGTAAAAGGAAATACAGTAACCGTGCAGATGGAGAATATAGCCGCCGGTGTTTATACGCTTATTTTTTACGATGGCATAGGGCATTTGGTTTATGCCAGAACCATTGACCACCCGGGCGGCTCTGCCACTATGAGCATTATTTTAAACAACCTTAGCAAGGGTGTTTATTATATGCAGCTACTGGGCCGGCAACAAAAATTTAATAAAAAAATGGTGGTACAGTAAGGGCTGCAGAAATAAAATCCCTTTTCGACATAAGAAACAATTAAAACACGGCTTGTGTGTTTAAACTTTCAGTAAGTACATTTGTTGATAATTCAACAAATTTAAATTTAACCATATGGCATTTACACTACCTGCGCTTCCTTATGCATTTGATGCTCTGGAACCGTATATTGACACGCTGACCATGCAGATACATCATGGAAAACATCACCAGGCTTATGTAACCAACCTTAATAATGCTATAGCAGGCACCCCCAACGAAAATAAAAGCCTGGAAGAGCTGGTTAAAGCAGCCGGTTCACTTTCACCTGCAATACGCAACAACGGCGGCGGCCACTGGAACCATAGCTTTTTTTGGGAGATCCTTGGCCCCAGTGCCGGGGGCATACCAACAGGCGAACTGGCTGATGCTATTAATGCAACCTTTGGCAGTTTTGATGATTTTAAAACAAAATTTGCTGCTGCAGGCGTTGGGCGTTTTGGCAGCGGATGGGCGTGGCTGGTAAAAAAAGACGGCAAGCTGGAAATATCTTCCACCCCTAACCAGGATAACCCTTTAATGGATGTGGCCGACATAAAAGGCACGCCTGTTTTTGGAGTTGACGTTTGGGAACATGCCTATTATCTTAAATACCAAAACAAAAGGCCGGATTATTTAGCTGCAATATGGAATGTAGTTGACTGGAAAAAAGTAGCTGAACATTTTGCCGCCAAATAAAAGTTGGTATATTTTATAAATACGTTTTACTTTGAAGTGCCGCAAATTTTGCGGCACTTTTATATAAATGTTATGAGAAAGATATTTTTATACCTGTTATTGCCATTGTTGTTGGCAAGTTGCGGAAACAATACAAAAAAGGTATTGGTACTTACACATGATAACCCGTCTATCAATGAAGACGCGGGCACAGTTGATTGTAAAACAACAAGGGGCCATGTGGAAAAGGAACTTGACTTTAAAGGAAGCAGCTTAAAAGTAAGTACGGCGGCAGGCGATGCAACACTGTCTATCCCGGATAAGGGTTATTATATTGCAAACCTCAAGAATAATGATACCATCATTGGCAGCTACCAGCATTTTTCAGCGCAGGGTGCGGCGCAAAAGGTGATAACACAGGACGACCTCAAGAAAAAAATTGATTCATTAATACAATTATCCCAGGGTAAAAATGTAAGCGATGCAAACCGCAATTATTTTATCCCTCCAAATACGGTGGCAAAAATAACATCAAACCCGGATGCTTTTATTGTGGCGCCTTACCACCAAATGACCTCTATACCGCAACAGGGTGATAAAGAACCGGAAGTTTACCAGTTTTATACTATTAATGAGGTAAGGGAAATGATCGCTAACCTGCAAAAACTAACAACCCCCGAAAAGTCACCCAATCAATAAAGTTTTAGGGTACAGGGTCATAACCGCTTCCGCCGCCTGGGTGGCATTTTGAGATGCGTTTTATTGCCAACCAGGTGCCTTTAAATAAACCATATTTCTTTAATGCTTCAACGGCATATTGAGAGCAGGTTGGGGTAAATCTGCATTTAGGCCCAAGCATCGGCGAAATGCCATACTGGTATATTTTTATAAAAAATATAAAGGGATAACTTAGTATTTGCTTAAGCCTTTTCATTCAACTCCTTCATTAACCGTTTAAAAACAAACGGCATCTTTTCTTTTATTGTTTTATAAACAGGCGGGGTTTTATCAATATATAATATGAAAATAACCAGTTGCATACCCCTCTCCAGTAAAAATTGGTGCAGTGCTGTTTTTTCTGTCCGGTAGGCTTCGCGAAGTAATCGCTTTATGTGGTTGCGTTCTACAGCCTTTTTAAAAGTCTTTCCGCTAACGCCAACACCTGCTTTTATAAAAAAATCCAGTTTTTCTCCGGGCTGCAGGTAAAAAATTTTCAGCGGAAAAGCCGTAAATGACCTCCCCTTGCTAAAAAGCAACTCCATCGTTTTCCTGCTTTTTAATTTTTCTTCCCTGCTGTATGAAAATTGTTTACTCATTAAACCGGTGCAATAAAAAAGCCCTCCCGTAACAAACGGGAGGGCTTTAGCTATTTAAATTATCCTGCGGGATATTACTTTAACTTCCTCTCGTCTGAAACAGTTAACTTATGGCGGCCTTTTGCCCTGCGGCTTGCCAAAACTTTGCGGCCGTTAGCTGTTTCCATACGCTTGCGGAAACCATGAACTGATTTACGGCGGCGATTATGTGGCTGGAATGTACGTTTCATTTTTGCTGTATTTTACTAACCCTTAATAATTTTTCTACCCTTAGGTTGCAGTCACCATCACTGCCTCCCGGTGAAAGGTCGGCAAAGGTAATAGATTATTTTTTTATTTTGGCATTGATTATAGAAATTTTTATGCAGCAATGCAATTCCGGTTAGGGCGCGGTATGAAAATCTTCCAAGTCCAGGTGTTTCGATTGCACTTCTCTGCCAAAAAACGCAACAGCATGTTTATCAAAATCGGCCGGGGAATCAGTGGTATAAAATAAACGGCCACCGTTTATACTAAGTTGTTGTTCCAGTTCGGTATGCCTTTTAAGGTAGTCAACCAGGCTGTTTGCTACAATTTCGCCCTGCGAAACTATTTTAACATCAACCGGCATGTATTCCTCAATCTTTTTCTTCAGTAGCGGATAATGGGTGCAGGCAAGCAATACTGTATCCATCATCGGGTCTTTAGCCAACAACTCACGGATATTCTTTTTAACAAAAAAATCCGCACCGTGGCCTAACTGCTCATTGTTTTCTACCAAGGGCACCCACATGGGGCATGCTTCCTGAGAAACGTTTACACCAGGGAAAAATTTTTTGATCTCAATCACATATGATTGCGATTGTACAGTACCATTTGTTGCAAGTATTCCAACGCTTTTACATTCAGAAAAGGTCCCGATTATTTCAGTAGTGGGCCTTATAACACCCAATACCCTTTTATTTGGGTCTATTTTTGGAAGGTCGTTTTGCTGAATAGTGCGTAATGCCTTAGCCGAAGCGGTATTACAGGCTAAAATTACCAGCGGGCAGCCTTGCTGAAAAAACCATTTTACACATTGCAGCGTATAATGATATACCGTTTCAAATGAGCGGTTGCCATACGGTGCGCGGGCATTGTCGCCCATATAAATATAATCGTATGCAGGCAGCTTCTCCACAATTTCCTTCAGTACGGTAAGCCCTCCGTAACCGGAATCAAATACTCCAATAGGTTGCGCATGTTGCATATCCAAAATTAAAGAACCACGCCCGAAAGAAGCGTGGTTCTTTAAAATATTATTCTTTTCTACCCTAAATTAGGGGTGAAATGCTTTTGCTGTTCCCGTTAATACCTATGGCTTTGGTTTAGTACCACCGGTACTACCACCCGATTTAGACCCCGCAGGTTGCTGTGGCTGGGCTGGTGCATCCGGGTCGTCACCTAATACCAGGAATTCCTGTGGCAATCCATCTAGCTTAAGTTCCTTAGCAACTGAAATAAACACATTATCTATATGGGGCCCAAATTCGTATGCACCGGGTTTAAGTATAATGTTATATTTTTTTGCGTCAAGCACCTTTTTGTAGGCTGCTTCAACCTCCTGGTATAAGCCTTGTGCCAACTGGCCTTTTTTAGCTTCTAATTTCCTTTGGCCATATGTATTCCAGTTAACGAGGTAGCTGTACATGTTCTGGCGCTGGGTTGCCGTATATTGTAATACTGCTGCTGGTTTTCTGCCCTGGGCTACCAGCGGAGAATCAGCTTTATAGGTGCTGTCCAAACGCTTAAATTCACTTAAATATACCTGGTATTCTGAACCAAGAGAATCGGTTTGATAAATATTCAGCATACTGTCAACTGCGCGATAACCGGGCATTGCCTGTACCATTGCATCAATATCAAATACGCCTATTTTCAGTGTTTGTGCGCCGGCTTTATCACCTGCAAAAAAAATTGCCAATACAGCCAGGACGCTAAAGAAAACCTTTTTCATTTTTTAAATTTTATTGATTTTTGTGGATTACGAATTAGTTCTTAATTCCAAGCTCCCTCAATACCTCGTCGCTCTTCTCCAATTTTGGGTCGGCAAATATAACAGTAATTCCTTCACTCTTATCCAGAATAAAATCGTACCCGTGTGCTACCGCTATTTTTTGCACTGCATTATATACTTTGTCCTGCAGGGGTTTTACAAGGCTTTGGCGTTCTTTAAAAAGGTCGCCTTCGTAACCAAACCTTTTCTTTTGCAGGTCGCGCAGTTCTTTCTCCTTATTAAACAGTTCATCTTCCCTTTTCTTTTTTAATTCATCGCTAAGCATAAACTGTTCAGCATCATAGTCCTTATACATTTGGTTTAATAATGCCTGTTTATCATCTATTTCTTTTTGCCATTGCGTGCTCAGGTCCTGCAATTTCTTATCCGCCATGTTATATTCGGGCATTTTGCTTAAAATGTACTTTGTATCTATTACGGCATAGTGTTGTGCAACAGCGTTAAGGCTTGTAACCAGGGTTATTAATACAGGCAATATTAACTTTTTCATAAAACAAATTTTTTGCAGGAATATGAAAATAAACAATTTATCAATAGGTTTATTAATCAGGTTCATATCCCAGCATAAATGTAAACCTGCCTGCGTTTTTAAGGCCCTGGCCAGGTTGCAACCTGTCTAATCCTATTCCATAATCAAATCCCAACAATCCGAACATAGGCAAAAAGAAGCGTGCTCCTAAGCCCACAGAACGGCGAAGCCTGAAAGGGTCATAATCCTGGAAAGAATACCATCCGTTGGCAGCTTCAAAAAAAGTTAATGCATAAATAGTGCTGCTTGGGTTTAGGCTTAGCGGGTAGCGAAGCTCAAGGGTATATTTATTAAAAATGGTGAAATATTGTGTTGCGCCTGACTGGTCGGGGTTAACTCTTGGGTCAGAAGTTTGATACACGGGATAACCTCTTTGAGAAATAATATCATAGCCCAATAATGCATAGCTGTTGCTTAAGCCTGCATCACCCACCTGGAAGCGCTCGAAAGGAGAAATGTCCAGCTTGCTGTTATAACGGCCAATAAACCCATATTTCGCAGCCATCTTTAATACAAACTGCTTGTTCTTATCTTCCCCCGTCGCCTGGCCTATCGGCACATACCACTCGCCTGTAAAACGCCATTTATGGTATTCAACAAACTTATATGGGTTTTGTGCATTTACAAGGCTTGGGTCAAGCAATGAAAATGGAGGTGTTAGCTGCAAGCTTACCAAAAAGTTAGAGCCCGACCTGGGAAATGTAGGCGCATCTACAGATGAGCGCTGCAAAGTTACTTTTACACTGATGTTGTTTGACCGGCCATTGTTGAACAGCGAGCCATCCTTAAGCGTAAGGTACTGGTCAATGGTATAATTCTTTAACGTGTATAACGCGTAGTTAAAGGTAAAGCCAAGTGTAAAAAAGTCATCCGGCCATTTTAACTGTTTGCCGAGGCCTATTGCAAAACCTGTAGTTCTAAAATACGAGCTGTCTGCTGCAGAAGTACTGTATGAAAGCGTTAAAGGGTTGTACGAATTTGAAAACTTGGTATCATAAACACTAAGTGTAAGCGAGTTTCTTTTTGTACCGCCTAACCATGGTTCGGTGAAAGATACATTGTATGAGCGGTATGCGCTTCCATTACTTTGGAAACGAACGCTTAGCTTTTGTCCGTCGCCTGTAGGCAACGGGTCCCAGGCTGATTTGCGAAAGATATTTTTAATGGAAAAGTTATTAAATGTTACACCCAATGTACCCGTTAAACCTATTCCACCTCCAAAACCGGCGCTTAGTTCTAATTGGTCGCTCGATTTTTCAACCAGCTTCCACGTTATATCCACTGTTCCATCTTCAGGATTAGGCACGATAACAGGTTCAATTTTTTCCTGGTCAAAAAAGCCAAGCTGGGCAAGCTCGCGTTGTGAACGGATAACCAGTGTACGGCTGAATTTTTCACCCGGAATTGTTCTTAATTCACGACGGATTACATATTCCTTCGTTTTTTCATTACCTGTTATTTTAACATTTTTCCATGTTGCTACCGTACCTTCTGAAATGCGTATCTCAAAATCAATAGTGTCATTATATACGGCGGTTTCAACAGGATCAATGCGAAAGAAAAGATAACCATCGTCATAATATAAACCGCTTATATCACCCCCTTCAGGAGAGACATTTTTACCCAACTTTTTGCTTAGAAGGTCTGAATTATAAACATCGCCTTTATGAATGCCCAATATAAGCGTTAAAATAGAATCGGAATATTTGGTATTACCGCGCCAGGTAATATTGCCAAAATAATATTTATGGCCTTCGTCAACCCGTATGTCAATATTTACAGTGCCTTTTGCAGTATCAAATTTTTCCCTGTGATCTGTTATACCCGCATCACGGAAGCCAATTGAGTTATAGTAATCAATTATTTTATTTTGATCATCCTGGTATTTAGCTGCATTAAATTTTGCAGAAGTAAAGAATTTTAAGCGGACGTAGGGGTTTAAAAGGCGCCTTGTTTTGGTATAGGTAAGGTATCCCTTCTCATGAAGATAATCTTTAAATGTGTATATTTTTGCCGCGGCAAGGCCGCCTGTGCCATAGTCAGGATAAAGCGAAAAACGCGTCATTTCTTTAGTATCTTTCAATTGGCGCCTAAGATCGTTGTCGCTTATTGTGTTGCCGACAAAATTTATATTATCTACTTTTTCTTTCTTTCCTTTATCTATGTAAAAAGTAAGTATCGCTGTGTTTTGAATAGATGAATCTGCCTTTTGGTCATAGGTTATTTTTGCGCCGGGGTTGCCTTTATCGGCAAAATACTTTTTAATGGCGTCAACCGCATTGCGCTTCATGTTCTCGGTTATCACCCTGTTTACAACAAGCCCGGTTTTATCCTTCAGGTCATCTGACTGGCCTTTGGGTACGCCTTTAAAGAAAAATTTTGAAAGCCTGGGCCTTTCAGTAACATTTATTTCAAGGTAAATGTTATTGCCCTGCAGTTTAGTTATATAAATAGAAACGTCGCTAAAATAATTTTGCCCCCATAATTTAGTTATGGCCTTTGAAAAATTATCCCCCCCGGGTATGGTGATCTCATCTCCAACATTAAGCCCGCTAACAGATATCAGCAACGCCTCATCAAAATATTTGTTTCCGGTTACTTTTATACCGGCCACTTTATATTTTTGGGGCTGTTTTTGCGTAAATATATTTAACAGGTCGGCATTTAAAGATGTTACAGTAGTATCCGCTGGATTGCCCGGCACCTGTGCATAAGTAAAATAACTGCCCATGCAAAGGATGGTTGCAAGGATAAACGATATAAGAAATTTCTGCATCCGGATTACTGTTTGTGTTTTTTGCGATTCCAAAACCCCGCGCGGCGGGGCCGGCAGTTGTTGTTTTAGTGGCGGCAAATTAACGGGAATAATTAAAAGTGTTTGTTAAATAACATTTTAAAAATATTTGCGGGATCATTGCGCCATAGATTCGGGTTGTAATTGTTCACTTATTTTGCCAAAACGCCTTTCACGCGCCTGGTAATCTAATATTGCTTCCACCAGGTTTTGTTTTCTAAAATCAGGCCACCTCGTGTCGGTAAAATATAGTTCAGAATAAGCCAGCTGGTAAAGTAAAAAATTGCTTATGCGGTATTCGCCACTTGTACGTATCATTAATTCAGGATCGGGAAAAGCACTGGTAGTCAGATAGTTTTGCAGTGTGTCCTGGGTAATACAGGCAGGGTCAATCTTACCTGCTTTAACATCAAAAGCAATGTTCTTTACAGCATTTACCAATTCCCACCGGCTGCTGTAACTCAATGCCAATATTAGGTTTAGCCCCGTGTTGTGGCTGGTTTCATTCATAGCTTCCTGTAATTCGTTCCTGGCGTAATCCGGTAACATTTGTATATCGCCAATTACATGAAGTTTTATGTTATTTTTATTTAATACGGTAACTTCACTCCTTATTGTATCAACAAGCAATTCCATTAATCCGCTTACTTCGTATTGGGGCCTGTCCCAGTTTTCGGTACTAAAAGTGTACAATGTTAAGTACTCAATACCAATTTCTGAGGCGCCTTCCACAATATTGCGCACACTTTCAACACCATGAAAATGGCCATAAAGCCTGTCCTGGCCTTTTTCCTGCGCCCATCTGCCATTTCCATCCATTATTATGGCTATATGGCGCGGTAACCGGCTTTTATCAATTTTTTCGAGTTGCTCCATAACTCTGGCGGGAGATTAGAATTGGCGAAGTTAGTAAAATAGATTTCTCTAAAAATAGTTTATTAAAAGGTTTAAGGTAAACATAACGGATAGGCACCAATATTTACTTAATCCCTTATGAGCTTAATGTGCTGAAAAAGGATTTTGTAAAATCTTTTGGCAACAGGCTTTGCCTAAGGGCAAAACATTGAATGCCTGAATAATTTTTAAAGGGGGCTTTAAAAAAGCAAAGTGCCACGAGGAGACATGGTTTACCAATAGCTGCTTATTATTTGGCGGTAGGGCATATATAAGAAGACAAATTAAGGGAAATGCCTACATGAAAAAGCACATATGCATCTTTTTGCAAGCTGTTACCACGCTGGCGGTCTTTGATGCCGATGGGTGCCCCCAATTCGTAACTCCGGTCCTGTAAAAGAAAGGCCGGTGAAGGCTGGCCATTAGGCAAGGGTGGAAAAGCCGCCGAGCCTGCGTAAGTGGTGCTAACATCATCAATATAATCTGTAGTGGTAAAGCGGTAACCAACCTCTGCAAATACATTTGTTTTATCTGAGATGCTGAATTTAAACCCAACCGCAAATGGAAAGCACACCGCCATTGAGCCATAAGGGGCCGGGCGCCCGGGAGTGCCCTGGCCTTCGGTGCCAAGGGGCCGCAAATAATATTTTTGCCCGTTTAAATATGCATAAGGGTCGTACGAAAACACACCTGCGCCTATTGACATATAAGGTGTATAATTATACCCTTCAACGCCTGGTATGAATTTGAAAAAATTAAATACACCATTTAATGAAAACTCATAAATATTTGTATTAAAGCTAAGGTTACGCTCAACCTGTACAGGATTTTTACTGTATTTATCAGCATAAGCCAGGAAGGCATAGTCGCCGGCAACCTTTAGCCCAATATAATTATTGAATTGCTTTAAAAAATAAATACCCGCGGTAAACTTAGGGCGGTTAAGAGCAGCATTGGCGTCAAGGTCGCCAAAATAATGGTCAAGGCCTACGCCAATGCCAAATTCTCCTTCCTGTTTGTAGCTTTCGTACTGTGCTTTTACAGAAAAAAAAGCAAGAATAACTATGCAGCTGAGTAAAATTTTTTTACGCATCATATGCAAAATAATAATGTTAAAACGAAAAAAGAAGAATTTTCTTGTGCGAAGTGATTATTTAATGTTGAAAAGCCCAATGTAATCTACTAAACATTGGGCTGGGGGGCTAATTTACTTTGATAATTTGCGAGGAAGCCATTGGAATATTAATAAATTTAAAGTAATAGGCGCCTGCCGCATATTGCCGGATAGCCCAGTAAATAAAATTAGGCCCTTTAGCAGCATGTAACTTTTTTACTTCAAGCACCTGGCCGGTTTGGGCATACAGGGCTAATGAGCATTCTATTTCCTTTGTTGAAGTAAACACAATGTTTACAAAATCTTTTGCAGGGTTGGGATATATTTTGCTTATAACAAATTCCTTTGCGGGCGTAGTTGGCTCAGTCAGAGATTTTGCAACTTTAATACTTGTGTTTGACGATGCAAGGGTAACCCTGCCAAGCTGGTTAATAGCATTCATTAATACAAGGTTTAAAGTACTTGTATTTCCGTCCTTGCCAAGAAAGGCCCATGTATTACCAGCATCATTACTTGACCAAAAGTATAACCCGGATTCCGGCAAACCATTTAATTCGGCATCAAAATAATTAAATTGAAGGCTTACATCAAGGCCTGTATTATTGGTTGGGGTAAATTCAAAATACCTGTAAATACCGGTTTTGCCCAAAGCAACGGTTTGGGCTATATGCCCTCTTTTTATAAGGGTGCTGCCTAAATTTGCCGGGCTGGTAATATAAATGCCAATATTGCCGGGATTTGTGGCATAAGGGCCGGTAAGCACAGCCGTTTTAAGTACGCTGCCGCCCTGCGTGCCAATTATACGGCCGGTTTCACTCTCACCAACTAACGTGCCTGCACCGCTGCCAAGGTCAACATTGTAATTATTTAGCTGAAGGTTGCCGCCGGTAAAACTAAGATTACCGTTAACTGCTATGGAAGTGTTTAACTGTACATCGCCGGCTGATTTATTCAGCACCAGGTTATTAAATATAATATTGGGGCCCGTTATTGCCGAAACAGCTGCTGCCGCGGTGCCTGTAAAGGTTATTGTGTTGCCATTATTTATAAGCGACCCGGCATTGGTTAACCCAACATTATTAAAAATGATATTTATGGCCCCGTTAGAAATAAAATTAGTGCTGCTGCCAACATAAAGGCCCTGTGCCTGCACTTGCAGGCAAAATATAAAAGCCATACCCGCAATAGTGCGTGCGGGTTTAATTTTTTTGCTGTATAACTTTAAAATAGGCATGGCTGATTTTTATAAATATTTATGTGCCGCTTTAATCCTTTCCGTGCGCTATTGGCATGCCCCTGCTGTACAAGTTTTTCCAGCCGGGCAAGCATTTGAACAAGTACCGCAATGATTACCATTCGTCGCCAGGTTTACTTCGCAGCCATTACTTGCTATGCCGTCGCAATTGGCAAAACCTGCGTTGCAACTATTAATAACAATTACTCCGGCTACACACGATGCCGAGGCAACATTTGGCAAACCTGCGCCTGATATACTGCACAGGCCACAATGATTAATGTTCGTCGCCAGGTTTACTTCGCAACCGTTACTTGCATTGCCATCGCAGTCAGCAAAACCTGCATTACAACTATTAATATAAATTGCTCCGGCTACACACGAAACTGAGGCAACATTTGGCAAACCTGCCCCTGATATGCCGCACGCTCCACAATTATTAACGTTGTTCTGCAGGTTTACTTCGCAGCCGTCGCTTGCCTGGTTATTGCAATTAGCAAAACCTGAAGTACAACTATTAATAACAATAACCCCGGCTACGCACGCTGTAGAGGCGGCATTATTCAAATTTGCCCCTGATATACCGCACGCCCCGCAATTATTAATGTTTGTCTGCAGGTTTACTTCACAGCCATTGCTTGCTATGCCATCGCAATTTGCAAAACCCGGGTTGCAGCTATTTATAACAATTGACCCGGCTACACAAGATGCCGAAGCAACATTTGGCAAACCTGTCCCTGATATACTGCACAGGCCACAATGATTAATGTTCGTCTGCAGGTTTACTTCACAGCCATTGTTTATTACACCGTCGCAATTAGCAAAACCTGCATTGCAAACAATAGTGCCCACGCCTGCTGCACAACCGGCTGTACTGTTTGGATACTGGCCAACTACATATGCGCAACTACCGCAATTATTAACATCGGTCTGCAGGTTTACTTCGCAGCCGTTACTTGGATTGCCGTCGCAATTTGCAAAACCCGCATTGCAGCTATTAATAACAATTGCCCCGTTTACACACGATGCCGAGGCAACATTTGGCAAACTTGCCCCTGATAAACCGCACAGGCCGCAATTATTAATATCGGTAACCACGTTTATTTCACAACCATTGCCGGGGACGCCGTCGCAATCACTATAACCGGTATTGCAGGCTGCTATGGTGCATACGCCGGGATAAGTACAAATAGCCGTGGCATTAGGTAATATGCCGGGTACAGTTAGCTCATTATCATTGAAAAAACGCCAGGTAAGGCCGTCAAAATATGCCGGTTTGCTTTTTGAGGTATTATACACGATAAGTCCCGCCGCCGGGATAGGGATCTGGAATATTTGCTGGGCTGTTAATCGTGGTAACAGTAACCCTTTGGTTACCGAGCGCGCTTCTATTATTGCGGAGGTGTCAAGCTTATTACCCGCAGAACTCGCTAACAAGCCGGTTGACTGAACAGTAGCGCCTGTTTGAACAAGTGTTACCGCATTGTTGCCTATTACTACTTTATTACTGCTGTCAACTTTGGCGCCATAGCCTATGGCCGTAGCATTTGTTAAGTTGCCGTACAATACATCCGCGGTGGCGCCCACCGCAGTATTGCCGCTGCCCGAAGTATTGCTGTATAAGGCAGAGTCGCCCATTGCCGCAAGGTTATAACCTGTTTTATTGTTTGAAGCCGCAATGGCGCCAATGGCTAAGTTGTTGCGCCCGGCAGTATCGCTCAGGCCCGACTTGTAGCCCAAAAAAGTGTTGTTGTGTTTAGGATCTATTTTGCCGCTGGATTTGTTATTAACCCTGAAAGTAAGTGACACGGAATCACTTGTGCCTATAAAATCCAGCGTGTCCTTCGTTCCTTTATTGCCTGTCAGCGCCCATGCGGCAGGGGCTTGCATGCTTACCCAGCTTGTACCGTTGTGATACCAAAAACCGTTTGTAGTAGTATCATACACCAGCAGGCCTTTGGTTTTGGGCATAAGGTTGCGCGACGTAGTACTTGTACGTGGAATAAGAATACCTTTAGTGAATGATTTTATGTCGAGTATAGCATTGGGATCGGGTAAGGAGCCGTCGGTATTGATCGCTATATTTTGCTGGGCATGTAAAGAAAGAGAAAAAAAGGCAAAAAAGATCAATAGAAATACCGACCAGGGTCCGGATTGTTGTTTCATACATTTTGTTAATAAGGTGGGGCAGGCGCTTAAAGATAAAGCTTTTGCAAGCCCTAACTAAAAACCGTTAACCTTTCAAATATAACTTATATAACCAGTAATATGAACTTTAAGCAAAAGTTTTGTTTAGAAGCCAATTTAATTCACCTAATAAACAAAAGGTTGTGGCTTGAAATCAATAACATTGGGGTAAGTGCCTCCCTTTGTATAAAACTTCCGGTAAAACTGTATTTAATAAATAAAATCCTTTTCTTCGTTGTAAAATAACATACCCGAATATGATCACGCTGAACGAAGGTGACAAAGCCCCTGCATTTAAGGGCACTGACCAAAACGGCAATAAGGTTTCATTAGCAGATTTTAAGGGCAAAAAACTGGCCCTGTATTTTTATTCTGAAGACGATAGCCCCACCTGTACCATAGAGGCATGTAACCTGCGGGACAATTTTGCCCTGCTGAAGCAAAAAGGGATTGGGGTAGTTGGAGTAAGCCCCGATGATGAAAAAAGTCACAAAAAATTTGAAACAAAATACCAGTTACCCTTTACCCTTATTGCAGATACCAATCATAAGGTGCTTGAGCAATACGGCGTATGGGGAGAAAAGCAAATGTTTGGCAACCACTATATGGGCGTACACCGAACCACTTTTTTAATTGACGAAAAAGGCAAGATCAAAAAGATATTTAAAAAGCCCAAGAATAAAGATCATGCAGCAGAAATTGTAAAGGCATTTGGGCTATAGTTATTGGGGGTCATTAGTCATTAAGACAAGAAAGTCCATAGTCCATGGTCGATAGCCCATAGTATATGTGCGAATTGGGTTGAAAGAGTTTAATGATTCTTAAAAAACGAACTTGTTGCCTTTTACCATGGACTATCGACTATGGTCTATGGACTAACCAGCCACTCCACCTCCCCAAACCCAAACGAGTTCCACGCAGCGCCTTCTACCAATAGCCTGCCATCCGGCGTTACTTCTTTTATCACCACCCTGAATAATATATTTTCTTTTCGCAGTTGTACTTCTTTGCCCCTTTTATAAAGCACTTGATTATAACAGGCAAGTAATACATCTTTGCCTGCGGCCACTTGCTTAAAACGCGCGTTTATACAATTATGCAGTTCTTTTGCAATGGTTATAACATCAAAATTTTTACCGGTTATTTGTTTTAACGAAACGGCGTTGGCAGCATTATCCCCAAACGAAGTTTGGTTAATATTTATACCCATGCCCACCACTGCCCACTGCCATTTATCTCCTCTTATAATGTTCTCTATCAATATCCCCCCTGCCTTTCTGTCATTCCAGTAAATATCATTTGGCCATTTAACACATGTTTCACTGCCTGCATATTTACTAAAAACATCATGGGCCGCTATGGCCATTGCAACACTTAAATAAAATTGTGCGGAAACTGGTAAGCTATTGGTATTTAGGGCTACCGATATAATAATGTTCTGCCCGGGTTTAGTGTGCCATTGCTTTGCACGCTGGCCTTTTCCTTTGGTCTGTTCGTATGCAAACCATGCCGTACCATGTTGTACACCTGGTAATTGCAACTGTGCCATGGCATAGTTGTTGGTGCTGTCAACCGTTATTAATTCTATAAATGGTTGTCCTTCGGTATGAATTATGCTATTAGCAGACAAAAATTAGTATTTTTGGCAAAATTAGCTGAATTGCAACCGGCCCTAAATACAATTAATAAATTATTTCACTAAAATTTAATTGATTATTGGCACCATTATCTGTCTTGAATGATCGCAAAAGAACAGGCATAATAAGGCTTAACCGTAATTCTAAAATTTTCAAGTCTGTAATAAAGGCTATAAGGGAAAAAAAGGGTGAAAAAATAGTTTGCCTCGATCTGCGGAAAATACCTGAAGCAGTTGCTGATTTCTTTGTTATTTGCGAGGCCTCCAATACCACGCAGGTAAAGGCCATAAGTGACTCGGTAGAAGATACCGTTAAAAAGGAGTGCAATGAAATTCCTTATAAGCACGAAGGCCACCAGGCTAAACAATGGATATTGATTGATTATATAAATATAGTGATACATATAATGCATGCTGAAACCCGCAAATTTTACAAACTTGAGGAAATGTGGAGCGATGCAGAACTTGAAGAATATGACAGTTAATATAAAACACTGTATTTTGAACTTTTATTAAGAAAAACTATTAAACAATTGTGAAGTAAGCAAGTATGGCACAGGACGATAAAAACATAAAACCCAATCCTATTGACAGAGGAGGTGATGACAAAAACCCGCGGAAGGGCCCCCGGTTTAGTATTTACTGGATATACGCCGTTATTGCAGTAGGGCTTATAGGATATAATCTTTTGGTTAGAAGTACACCAGATACGGCTACAACTACTGAATCCGAGTTTTTTCAACACATGTTGTTACAGGGCGATGTTACGAAGATAGACCTTGTAAAAAATAAAGACATTGTAAGGGTATATATTAACAGCGATAGCCTTAACAAACCTTATTATAAAGATAAGTTGCAAAAAACCGTACCTGCTGATAATACTTCTCCTCTATTTGAGTTTGGTGTATCTGATGCAAAAACATGGCCTAACCGGTATGACCAGTTTTGTAAGGACAATAATGTATCAAATACAAAGAAACCGGATATACACATAACAAGCGAAGGCGAATGGTATGGCCCCGCGGCAAATATCTTTTTCACTATCCTGCTTTTTGTGGTAATGATCTTTTTATTCATGCGCAAAATGGGTGGCCCTGCCGGTGGTGGTGGCCCGGGTGGTATATTTAATATAGGCAAAAGCAAAGCCCAGTTATTTGAAAAAGGCACAAAAGTGAACATAAATTTTGCCGATGTTGCAGGGTTAGATGAGGCAAAAGTGGAGGTAATGGAAATTGTTGACTTTTTAAAGAACCCTAAAAAGTACACCCTGCTTGGTGGTAAAATACCCAAGGGTGCATTATTGATAGGACCGCCGGGTACCGGTAAAACCTTATTGGCCAAAGCTGTTGCGGGCGAAGCCCAGGTGCCTTTTTTCAGCATGAGCGGTTCTGATTTTGTAGAACTGTTTGTAGGTGTAGGCGCCAGCCGCGTTAGGGACTTGTTTAAGCAGGCAAGGGAAAAAGCCCCGTGTATCATCTTTATTGACGAAATAGATGCCATTGGCCGTGCCCGCGGGCGCAATGCTATAATGAGCAACGACGAAAGAGAAAATACCCTTAACCAATTATTGGTTGAAATGGATGGCTTTGCAGGCGATGCAGGTATTATTATCCTTGCTGCTACCAACAGGCCCGATGTATTAGACCCGGCTTTATTACGGCCTGGCCGCTTTGACCGCCAGATATCTATTGACAAACCCGATGTAAAGGGGCGCGAAGCTATTTTTAAAGTGCATTTGAAACCGATAAAAATTTCTCAAACCCTTGATATACATAAGCTTGCTGAACAAACACCCGGTTTTGCAGGCGCTGATATAGCCAATGTTTGTAATGAGGCTGCCCTTATTGCCGCCCGCAAAGGAAAAGACGCGGTAGATATGAGCGATTTTCAGGACGCTATTGACCGCGTTATTGGTGGCCTGGAAAAAAAGAATAAAATAATATTACCTGAAGAAAAAGAGATAATAGCCTATCACGAAGCGGGCCATGCTATTTGCGGATGGTACCTTGAACATGCTTACCCTTTATTAAAAGTAACCATTGTACCCCGTGGTACTGCTGCATTGGGTTATGCACAATACACGCCGAAAGAGCAGTATTTGTATAATACAGACCAATTGATGGATCAAATTTGTATGACGCTTGGCGGCAGAGCAGCAGAAGAAATATTTTTTGGCAAAATATCTACCGGCGCTTCAAACGATCTTCAGCAAATAACCCGTATAGCTTACTCAATGGTGACTGTTTACGGTATGAATGAAAAGGTGGGAAATGTTAGCTTTTACGACCCCTCGCAGGAAAATGCCTTTACCAAGCCTTTTAGCGAAGAGACGGGCAAGATAATTGATGAAGAAGTAAGGAAACTTATTGATGAGGGATATATAAGAACTAAAAAATTACTGGTAGAGAAGAAGGAGCAAGTTGAAAAATTAGCTAAGGAATTGTTGAAAAGAGAAGTATTATTTAAAAGCGATCTGGAAATATTGATAGGCAAACGCCCCTTTGAAGAAAAAAAGCTGCTGGATGATGGCGTTGAGGCTCCTCCGGTAGATAATAAGCATTCAGAAAACGGGCTAAGTAACCAGGAAGAAAAAGTTCCGGGCATTATTAATAGCCCCGCCAGGCCGCTTGCATAATAAAATTACGAGTGAGATGAAAGTATCACCCGCAAGACAAAATATCTTACGCAAAATACGACAGGCACTGAGCAATTCAGTGCCTGTTCCTTTTCCTCAAAGTGATGGAACCGAGAGCGTATTTAAGCCATTGCAACAGGAAATTGATGTTGAATTCGCTGAAAATTTTACAAAGCTGCAGGGTAAGTTTTCTTTTTGCCTTAATGAAAATGAATTGGTTGAACAACTGCAATCGTTGATCGTTACACGCAAGTGGGACAAAATATATTGCAGGGAAAGCGGGCTAAAAGAATCCTTATCTTCTGCCGGGTTTACTATTAATTACTCAGATGATCTTATAACTTGCGATGCTTCCATTACAGGATGTGAATTTTTGGTAGCAAGAACCGGCAGCATTGTAATGAGCAGCGCCCAGCAAAGTGGCAGGACCACGAGCGTATATGCGCCGGTGCACATTTGTATAGCCTATACAAGCCAATTGGTGTACGATGTTAAAGATGCGCTTACGCTGGCAAAAAATAAGTACGCAAAGCTGCCTTCCTTGATCACTTTCGCCACTGGCCCAAGCCGCACGGCAGACATAGAGAAAACTTTGGTAGTGGGCGTACACGGGCCTAAAGAAGTATATTGCTTTTTGATAGACAAGTAGCATAGAGATATAATCAGCACATTTTCTTAATTTTAAGGTATGAATGAAGTACTTGATACATTAAAAGCCAATAAAGAAATACTTTTTAATAAATATCCGTTAAAGAGCATAGCCCTTTTTGGTTCTTACAGCAGGGGGGACAGCGATAGTTCAAGTGACGTAGATGTAATGGTTGAATTAACAATTCCCGACGCAAGGGCTTTTATTGATCTTAGCTACGAATTGGAAGAATTGTTCCAAAAAAAGGTAGATATAGTTTCAAAGAATGGTATGAAGGAAAGGTATATGAAAGTTATTGAAAAAGATTTACAGTATGTCTAAATAACAGGGCAAACGCATTATAAATATTAGTAGGCTGTTTTGGGCTTTTATGTGCCGTTAGGTACATTTCGTAGGTAGAACAATTATGAAACGAGCACCAAGCGTTCCTATCGGAACGCATCGTGCTTACTTTATTTCATCTGACTACCTACAAAATGTCCCTAACGGGACATGTAACATGATTTTAAATTTTTCTAAAATTTATAATGCGTTTGCCCTGATCTAAATAACTATTATGAGAGAAATATGGAAGATAAACTTGAAGGATTGAAGGATATAGGAAATTGCAATGATTTATGCAATATTTTTGAGCTCGGAAGAAACGAGCTATATTCTATTCCTATAACAAAAAAAATCCATGTTAAGACCCCGGGAGTCTATGCTATTTGGCTAAAAAAAGATTCAGACGCCTACAGAACAATTAAGGACAGAACTGATAGCATTGAGTTAAGGAAGATAAAGAGAAATATATCAGAGATTATTACGAGCCCTAATATTTGCATTTATGTAGGAAGAACAAAGGGAGAGGGAAAATCTGATCTTTGCGTAAGATTGAATAATCATTCAAAAAAGGGACCTTTTTTTGAATGCTGGAAGAAACTTTTTGGTGAAGAAGAACATCTCTGTAATAACACAACTGTCACCTTCGCTGAGGAGAAAGATCATCTTCTTAGATTCTATTTAGAAAATTTTGCTATCTCACACTTATTCCCAATATTTAATCCCTATCTGGAAAGCTAACTATCCTCACAAAATGCTAATCTCCCCCAATAAAAAAATTTATTTTCTTTCTGATTTTCACCTTGGCGCTCCCGATCATGAGAGCAGCTTAGTAAGAGAAAAAAAGATCGTTTCTTTTTTAGAAAGCATTAAGCCGGATGCTTCGGAAGTTTTTATTTTAGGCGATATTTTCGACTTTTGGTACGAGTATAAAAAAGTTGTGCCCAAAGGCTACGTAAGGTTATTTGGTAAACTTGCTGAGCTTACTGATAGCGGAATAAAAGTGTTTGTTTTTATAGGCAACCACGATATGTGGATGAGCGGTTATTTTGAAAAAGAAATGGGCATTACGGTTTACTATGAGCCACAAACATTTGAATGGAACAATAAAAAGTTTTTAATTGGCCATGGTGATGGCCTGGGGCCAGGCGACCATGGTTATAAATTCCTGAAAAAAATATTCAGGAATAGGCTATGTCAGTGGATGTTCGGGCAATTGCACCCCAGCCTTGGTATAGGCCTGGCAAATTATTTTAGCAGGAAGAGCCGGGAAAAAACGGGCAGCACCGATAAACATTTTATGGGTGAAAAGGCCGAATGGCTTGTTATTTATTGCAGGCAGGTGTTGGCCAAAGAACACTTTGATTATTTTATTTTCGGGCACAGGCATTACCCTGTAGATTATGAACTGAATTCAACCAGCCGCTATATAAATCTTGGTGACTGGATACTCAATTTTACCTACGCAACGTTTGACGGTAATGATATTGAATTAAAAAAATGGGAATCGTAAAAAACCTTTGCTTCATCCTGTTACTGTTTGTGCCATTGCTTAAAATTATGGCCGCAGATACCACTATAAACCTGCTTGCGCAAAAAACAATACCGGGCAGCTATACCAATTTTTATACTGACAACCTTAATAACATTTACTTAGTAAGTACAGATAACCAGGTTAAAAAATTAGACGATAAATATGATTCTGCGGGTGTATTTAACGATGTACGCCGTTATGGAGATATATATTCAATGGATGTAAGCAACCCGCTTAAAATAATTGTTTTCTATAAAGATTTTACCACTATTCTTGTACTTGACCGTTTTTTTAATACACTTAATACTATTGACTTGCGTAAGTACGGAATTTTGCAGGTAAAGGCGGTTGCGCAGAGCTATGATAATAACTACTGGATTTTTGACGAGTTGGATAATAAAATAAAGAAGCTTGACGATAACGGCAATGTTCTGTTGGAAACCGCCGACTTCAGGGTGCTATTCTCAGAACAATACGAACCCACCCGCATAATAGATAATGACGGATCGCTTTACCTGTACGATACAAATAACGGCTGGCTTATTTTTGACTATTACGGCGCATTAAAACAAAGGGTGCAGGTAAATGGGTGGAAAAATGTGCAGGTGGCAGACAAAAATTTATTCGGGCACGACGACAGGTTTCTTTATTTTTCAAACCCCCGCGCATTAAATATTCAGCAGGTAAAAACAAATATCAATCTCGCATCCGTCATAAAAATGCAAAAACTGGGTAATAAATTTTTTGTTCTTACAAAAGATGGCCTTTCCATTTATACACTTCAATAACTTTGTTGCATGGAAGACTTTCTGCAAAAAGAGATATTAAACAACAGCATTCAAACCTATCTTGAAGTATTTGGCGTTATATTAATTGCATTTATTGTTAAGCGGTTTATTTCAAAATATTTTGCTGAGCTGCTTTATAAGGTCTTTACAAAATCGGGCAAAAGTTTTCATAAAGATCCTTTTCTTGAGCTTATCATCGGCCCGCTTGAAATATTCCTGTTCCTGTTTATTATAGTTATCGCATTTGATAAATTGACCCTTCCTTCGTTTTTACATTTCAAAGTATTCCGCGACGTTTACTTCAAGGCTTTGCTGGAGTCTGTTACAAATACGGCGCTAATTATTGTATTTATAAGGCTGTGCATACGCTTTGTAAAATTTGCCGCGCTGATACTGGAAGAAAAAGCAAGCAATGCCGGTGGAGAGAATACAAGCCAGTTAATTATTTTTTTTAAAGACTTTTTGCGCGTTTTTCTTATTCTTATCGGTGGCCTGCTTGTTCTGCATTTTTCTTTTCATTACAGGGTTAGTAATTTTCTTACCGGGTTAAGCCTTATTGGCGCAGCTATTGCCCTTGCCACCAAGGAAAGCCTTGAAAACCTTATAGCTTCTTTTATTATTTTTTTTGACAAACCTTTCAGCACCGGCGATACTGTAAAGGTGCAGGGGTTTAATGGCGTAGTTGAAAAAATTGGCTTGCGGAGTACCCGCATACGTACCGACCAGAAAACATATATTACCGTACCTAATAAACAAATGGTAGATACCATTCTTGATAATGTTACACAACGCACGCAACGCAGGGCAGAAATAAGCCTGGAGCTAAGTTTATCTGCTACCGCCGAAGAACTGAAAAATATAACTGCGGCTATTAAAATGATATTGCAGGATGATGTGATAGAGGACAGCATTGTTTTTTTAAGCGATACCGGTACAAAGGCTCATGTTATTACTGTACAGTATTTTACTTCGATGGCGCAGACGCTAAAGGAATTTTATGCCTTTCGCGAACATATTAATCTTGAAATAATTGAACTGCTTAATAAGAATAATGTTTCCCTTGCGGCTGCAAGCACAGACATCGTGATGACGGAAAAACGTGAATCATCAATCACCAGGCATGAAAAGGGTTAACCTGCACTTTTTTCGATTTATATGAATGCGTAAACAATTATTTTCAGCTAACACGCCATCAAGATGAATGTAGTACCTTTTTCTAATTGAGAATCAACCTTTATAGAATAGCTAAGAGCAGTTGCAAGATCTCTTATAAGATGAAGGCCAAGCCCGTTTCGTGTACCAATAGATGCATCGTTTGTAAACAATACCTGTTGCTGCGCCTCAGAAATACCGGGGCCATTATCGGTGATTGAGAGGTATATTTTGCCGCCTTCCTGCCATGCCTTCCATTCAATATAACCATTTATTTTATTCTTCAATGCTTTTATGGCATTGGTGGTAAGGTTTCTTAATATCGTCTTTAAATAATTCTCATCAGTATCTATTACAAGATCGCCGGGAGGAGTGACAAAATTTATTTGCAGTTCTTTTGTGCCGGGGTAAGTATGCTGCATTTCATTAAACAGGTTAGTAACCTGCACCCTTGTTATCTCAGGTTTAAAATTATTCATTTGCCCCTTGCTCCATAACAACAGGTCCTCCATTATATTTAAAAGATCCTGTGCAGAATTTGTTATTCGTTGCTTGTGTATTAAAGGATCAGTTTTTTCAAGAAGGTCAGGCGCTTCTTTTTGAAGATATAAAAAATTTATAAGGCTGGCTACCGGGCTGCGAAGGTCGTGGCTGAGAATAGCGAAGAACCTTGTTTTTATTTTGTTTGCTTCATCAAGGCGGCTATTTAAATTTTGCAGTCTGATATTAACTTTTTTACGGTTGCGGCTTCTAAGAAAAAGCAATCCCCCGATTATGAATAATAGCACAAGGCCAGCTATATATAACCATCGTTGTTTTTCCCCGTTACTTATGGTAAGTTTGCTTATTTGTATTTCTTTATCGCGCAGGTCTATCTGGCGTTGGGCTTCCAGTTGCTGAATGGTCTGTTTATTATTAGTATTGTAAATGGAGTCATTATAGATGGAGTATTTTTTATGCATTTCTAAGGCACCTTTATAATCTCCGTTAATCGAATCAAGCTCAGAGATAAAAAGGTAATTATCCATCAGGGCGTCAAAGTTCTTATTTTTTTTATTTATGATCAATGCACCGGATAAATAGTCATTGGCCTTTTTTAAATAACCGGTTTTTATATTAACTATACCAATGTTATTATTTTCATTAGTACTGTAATCGCCGAATCTAACAGCATCTATATATACGCCCGCAATATTATTATAAAGCATCCCTAATTCATAGTCATTTCCAAGAGAGTCTTCTATTGCGATTGCTTTCGCATAGTCTGCAACTGAATTCTTAAAATCTTTTTTGTCTTTGTAAGTGGTTGCCATATCATTCAGCATAGCGGCCATTCCATTTTTATCATTTAACTCTTCGTACAGGGTTAATGCTTTTTGGTAATAATGCAATGTTTCGGTATCCTTCTTAAGCCCGTCGTAAGCATCTGCCTGCCCCCCAAGGCATTGCGCCATACCATATTTATTTGCCAATGATTGATAAAGGGCAAAAGCTTTGGTATCGTAATCCAGCGCTTTAGCATAATCATCAGTTTTCAGGTACACACTGGCAATATTGTGTAAACACAATGCTTCATCGGGATAGTCCCTTATATCTTCAGACACCTTCAGGCATTTCATATAATACTCTAATGCCCTGGGATAATATCCCTGTAAATTATATACTGACCCTTTATTTAACGAACCCTTATTCAGCATTATCTTATCACCCGTTTGCATGCTTACCAGTATAACGGTATCAAAGTAATTTAAAGCTTCCGGATAATCTCCTTTTCTCCAAAAATTCAACCCTAACGAATTAGATGATTTTATAACCCCGGTTTCCCAATTGAGCTTTTTCGCGAGCAGTAACGCATTCTTCCCATATTGTAACCCCTTATCTATATCGACTGTAGAATATAATCCTGACAGCCTGTACAGAACCTTTACTTTAATGGTATCTTCTTTTTGTTTGGGCAGTTCTGTTAATAAGCTATCTATCAATGCCTGCCCCTCCTTTTGCCCAAGTACGCAAAAAGGCAGAAAAAATAATAATAGGGAAAACATCTTTCGGTTCATAAAATAAAGTAAGTGCATTATTGAAAAAGCCCCTCTACATTTTTCCTGAATGTTTTTCCTAACGGCAGGCTTATTTTATCCAGGTAAACATTCCTGGTGTCAACTTTATGTATATAATGTTTTTGCACTGCAAAACTGCGGTGTATGCGTATGAACGACCGGAAACTTTCTTCCTGCAAAAGGTTGCCTATACTTTCCAGCACACAATATTTTTTTTGGGGGGTAACAATACTTGTATAATCTTTTAGCGCTTCCAGGTAAAATACATCGTGCAGTTTTATTTTGGTTTTTTCATGCCCCTCTTTTATAAAGATGGTATCGTTGCCTAACGCGTGTTCAAAAAGGGTTGCCTTTTCTTTTATTTCCAGGTATTCTTTTGTGCGCTGCATAACAACATCGAACCGTCGTTGCGTAAATGGTTTTGTTACCAGGTCGAAAGCTGCTGCTTCAAAAGCATCCACAGCATGATCGGGGTACGAGGTTATGAAAATACAGACCGGCACCTGCATTAACTCCTGCCGCAGTTGCAACCCGCTCATATCAGGCATGCCAATATCTAACAACAGCAGTTGAACAGGTTCTTTGGCTATATGAACCAATGCTTCAGCGGCGGTAGCGTAAACGCCTCTTACCTGAATAAAGGGGTAACGGCGTAAATTTGCCACTACCGTAAGCCGGTCAATTTCATCGTCATCCACTATCAGGCATTTATAAACACTTTTTACCTCCATGCAGGCATTTTGCTAAAAATATAACATTTTAAAGCATACTGAAGACTTCCTGAAAATAAAAACATTGAAAATAGTATTTATTCATCTGCCTGATCGTTTGTTCATAGATTTGCATTATATACAGCAAAGCAGATTTTGCAGCTTTACCAAAGAGAAATTCACCAGGAAATAATTGCCGCGGTGCGGCAGGCAAATTACAGATTGCAGCAACTTCTTTAGCCCGGGGAATGTATATACCAACTATAGAAAACAACAATATAATCACCAGGTTGAAAGTAATAAAGGGGGATTGAGAGATAACCACATGAAATACCCTTATTTTATTTCCCATTCCTCACATCATAAAATAATAAGCCAGCGCCTGGCAAAGAACACCCGCTGACAGGCCGGCATAAATTTCCTTTCCTGCATGTTCGTTAAGCAACAACCTCGCAGTGCATGTTGCCCCGGCTATTATTATGATCAGGGAAATATCAACGCCCAGGTAAATGTGGTAAAATAAACTTGTTAATATTACAAACATCATGGCGCCGCCAACACCCATTGCATGCATACTTATTTTAAAAAAATTATTTACAATTAACCCCACCACCGTTGCAAAGCCAATACCAAGATAAAAGAACTTTAATACTTCGGGCTGATCGGCCCAGTGCAGGCTAAGATACCACATCCACCAGTAAAAGAACATTGTAATAACGTATGGAATTATTCTGTCCCTCTGGGTTCTTAAATAAATATTGTCAATGAATTTTAGCTGGGCGAGAAGAAAGACAGAAAATGCGGGGAAAAGGGCTGTCCATGTAAATACACTTATTTTACGCAGAAACATCTGAACCGGGCTAATATTCTCAAATGCATAAGGAAACCGGATGGTAAGCCATAAAAAAATATAAGTTGGCACAAATAACGGGTGAAAAGCATACGAACATATTCTTGCCAATACGCGTAAAAGCGTTGGCTGCGGCATTACAATATTATTATCCTCCATTATATGATATTTAGTAAGTGGTTGGCCGGTTACACAAAATAGTTACAATTCTTTTCTAAGCCTTGCCACGGGAATATTCAGTTGTTCGCGGTACTTGGCAACAGTACGGCGTGCAATATTATATCCTTTTTCCTGCAGTAATTCTGTAAGGTGTTCATCACTTAATGGTTTTTTCTTGTCTTCGCCTTCAATCATATCGCTTAGTATCTTTTTTACTTCGCGTGTGCTTACTTCTTCCCCGCTGTCGGTACTTAATGATTCGCTAAAGAAAAATTTCAGCCTGTATGTGCCAAACTCCGTTTGTACAAATTTGCTGTTTGCAACCCGGCTTACAGTGGATATATCAAGGCCGGTAACTTCAGAAATATCTTTTAATATCATCGGCCTAAGGGTGGTTTCGTCCCCGGTTAAAAAAAATTCTTTCTGGTAGTTCATTATGGCATCCATTGTACTGTACAATGTATGCTGCCGTTGCTTTATCATATCAATGAACCATTTGGCCGAATCTATTTTTTGCTTTATAAACATCACGGCCTCTTTCTGGCGTTTATCCTTTTTGCTTCCTTTATCATACTCCTTCAGCATATCGCGGTAGCCTTCGCTAATACGCAGGTCAGGTGCATTTTTTGAATTAAGGGTAATTTCCAGCTTGCCGCCCGTATTAAGAATAAAGAAATCGGGGATAATATAGGTTTCGGCTTTATTTATCTCCCCTACATTGCCGCCGGGCTTGGGGTTAAGCTTTATAATAGCGCCAATAACATCTTTAAGGTCATCATCCGTTAAATTTAGCCCTCTCTGAATTTTTTCGTAATGCTTTTTGGTAAACTCATCAAAGTATTTATCCAGTACCTGTATGGCAAGGGCCACATTTTTACCCCCCTCAAACTGGCGTTGTAATTGAAGCAGCAGGCATTCCTTAAGGTCCCTGGCACATATTCCCGGGGGGTCAAATTGCTGTATTTTCTTAATTATTTCTTCAATTTCCTTTTCTGTGGCAATTATATTTTGCCTGAAGGCCAGGTCATCTACAATAGAAGATAATTCTCTCCGCAGGTAACCATCATCATCCATGCTGCCTACTATTTGTTCAGCCACTTTAAAATCTTTTTCGCCCAGCGAAAGCATGCCTAATTGGTCAAGCAGCATTTCATGAAAGCTGTTTTCTATCCTGAAAGGCATTGACTTTTTATCGTCAAGCTCGGGGTAATTCTCGTCGCGCAATTTATAATCGGCAACATCGTCATCGCCCTCACCCACATATTCGCTTAAGTCAATATTACCATAATCCTCGTCGCTTCCGTCTATCTCATATTCCTCGGTTGATTCCATCTCGTCTTTTCCGTCTTCGCTAAACTCGTCATCATGGCTTTCTTCTGTTACTTCAAGTGCCGGGTTTTCTTCCAGTTCTTCTTTAATACGTTCTTCCAGGTTAGCCGTAGGTATCTGCAACAGTTTCATTAACTGAATTTGCTGCGGCGACAGCCTTTGTAATAGCTTTTGTTGTAATGATTGGCTCAGTGACATTCTTACTACAGGTTTACAACTTTAAAAATCTAACAATCAATTAAGTGCGTAAATTTACGCACAAATAGCACTTTTATGCAGAAAACCGGTTTAGTTATGCTTTTTATAATTTTTTTTGCGTTTTCTGCATCTGCCCAATTACAGGCAGATAGTGTGCAAAATAAATTAAAGACTTCATTTGCAGTAAAAGACAGCCTGCAATTCAAAACATTTTTTTCATATTCTGTTTTACCGTCAAATTTTTATTCCTCACATCTGCCTTTTTTCTGCGATAAAGAATTAAAAATTCAAAAGGCCATAAAACTGCCCATAAAGTTCCGGCTTGGCTCGGTGCAATACTGCGACTGGCTGGAAGGTAAGCCTTAAAATATATTTAAGATATATTTAATGTTATCTTAAGTAGCATTTATTACAACAAGGCACGAAATAATCGATTTTTAATTATCGCAAACCTAACACTAAAATATAAAAAAAAGGGGCTTTTACTGGTTACAGCAATGGCTGTACTGATAGTTGTTATAACGGCTATAATCTATAATGTTTTAAATACAGCCGGCATATCAGCCAGGAGCAATCGAAATATCTTTATACTGTTATCCATAAGCATCGCCTGCTGTTTTTTAGTATTATTTGCTTTTTATCAAATGATACTGCGGAATGAAGAAATGCGCAAAAAAACAGAAGCCGGCCTGGTTGATGCTAAAAATATTGCTGAAACAGCAAATAAAGCCAAAACGAATTTTCTTGCCACGATGAGCCACGAAATTCGTACACCCATGCATGGCATCATTGGCAATATTTCTTTGCTTAATGAAACAAACCTGGATACTGAACAGAAAAAACTTATAAAAAACATACACCGCAGCAGCCTGTTGTTATTGGCGGTGGTAAATGATATAATAGATTTTTCGTATATAGAAACTGGCAAAATTCCCCTGGAAAACACTCCGTTTGTCCTTCGTGATTGTTTGAATGAGATATTTACTGCTGACGGCGCACCGCTGAATGAATCAAAAATTGAATACTTTATTGATGATAAATTACCGGCCTTAATTGAATGTGACCCTGTAAGGCTGCGCCAGATATTGATGAGTATCATCGGCGACTCAATTAAGGTTAACGACCAGCAGGTAATAAAACTTAGGGTGAGTTTATTAAATGAAGATGAAGACCATTTGAATATTGAGTTTAATATTTCCAAAACAGCAAACCCTGTTTTAAACAACCCCGGGCCCGGCTCTTTTGGAGCAGGGGAAGAAGCAGATACAAACGGCAGCCTTTTTGGTATTTCTTCCTTAAGATTTTCAATTGCCGGAAGGCTTGTGTCCCTGATGGGGGGGAATATAAAAATGATAAATGAAATGGAAAACGGGAATAGGGTAATTTTCTCGATAAAGGCAAAAAAAATTGATCACAAGTCTTCTGAAAAATATTTTAACCAAAGAAGGCCCATTGAGTGGCTGGATAATGAAATGGCCGGAAAAATACCGCTTAAGATATTAACAGTAGATGACCATGAAATGAACCAGGTTTTACTGGTGCAGATATTAACTAAAATGGGTTATACCTGTAAAACAGCGCGTAACGGTGCCGAAGCAGTTGGCCTGGCAATTGAAGAAAAATTTGACATTATTTTCATGGATATTCTTATGCCGGTAATGGATGGTGTTGACGCAACAAAAAGAATTAGGGAATACTATGTTAATACAGATACCCCTTTAATTATTGGCGTAACAGCCAATGCCTTGCTACAGGAAAAACAAAGAGGTTTTGAGGCAGGCATGAACGATTTTCTTATAAAGCCTTATAAGGCTATTGATGTGCAAAACATGCTTGAAAAATGGACAGCCCTTGTTTTTAAGCTTAAATACGAACTGTAAGCAGAAGTTGCCATACACCTTTTTAAAAATGACAAAATGTAAGCGCTTTAAAGCTTACTCTGTAAGATTAGAAACTAATATAGAAGGCAGGGGTTTTATTGTTTGCTTTGCCCTACTTTTAAATATTCCTGCAGGGCTTTTACATATTCTTCAAAGGCTTTTATACCTGCCTGGGTTATGCGGCAGGTAGTGTTTGGGTAGTTATCCTTAAATTCTTTTACTACTTCAATATAGCCCGCCTCTTTAAGCTTTTGTACCTGTACGCTTAAATTACCTGCAGTGGCATTTGTTTTCTCTTTAATAAAAGTAAATTCCGCTTCCTTTACGCTTATAAGCAGGCTCATTACGGCAAGCCGCAATTGCGAGTGTAATATGGGGTCTAATTCTTTAAACATTTCCTTTTTTTGCTTTCTGGTATTTTCTTCTTAAGATCAATCCCGGTATAAACCAGGCAAGTTGTGCGCCTGCCGCTCCATAAAGTATGTCGTATGGCCATGTAGTGTACATGGCCGCTATGGCCATTACCCAGCATGCAAGGCCGCCAATTGTCATAGGTGTAAACCTGGTTGCAAAACCGGTGGCAAATGTTGGAATGCCATACAGGATAAGAAAAACTGAATTTGCAGCCGGCACATGAAATTTATTGGCGTAATACGAAAGCAGGAATATGCCAATCCCAAAGCTTATCCAAATACCTCCTACCGCAGAATCGGTGTATCCCGAAAATCTTTTCCTGCGTTTTTCACGAACAGAAATGATTACCTGCACAAATACTGCCGCAATGGTTAAATACCAAATATTGTCCAGTGCGGGCATATTCAATTTAACACCAATAAAAGCAACTATAGAGCAAACAGTAATAACGCCGCCCCACATAAGGGCGCTTATAGCGGTATCTTCATAATCACATTTTGCCTTATTGATCATTCTGGCAATCAGGTCAAGGCTTTCCTGTTCTGATAATGGTTGTTCATCCTGCATGTTGTTGCTTTTTAAAATGAGCATTTAACAGTGAAAATTTTTCGTCTTCCATTGTATTTATTTTATTGCCGTTGGTATTTTGCACGCAATAAATAACCGGGTATAAGCCACCCCGTTATCATTGCAACAGATAGCATAAGCATCTGGTAGTCGTAAGGCAAAAAAGTAGCGACAACCGATAATACCCAGCAGCAAACAGCGCCAAATATCAAAGGCCCAAAACGAAGAATGATACCTGTTAAAAACAACGGCATGCCATATAATGATAATATAATTGGAAAAATGTGCAGAAAGTAAGTATCGCCAATAAGCCTTCCGATTAAAAACCCAATAAGAAATGAAAGTATCACATAGGTTAGCCAAACGTAACCTATTATATGCCCGGTATAAGTTTTTACTTTTTGCCGGCGGTGTTTTTTTACAATATAATACACCTGGTAAGCAAGCGCCACCCAAGATAACGACCAAACAAGGTAATGTTTCTCGTAATGGTAAAAATGAAACAAAATAAATTCAGCAACACTGCAAAAGAAAATAAGCCATCCCCAAAATAAAAATAAGTGGCCATCTTCGTTAAAACGGCCTTTTACTTTGTTTATCATACTTTCTATCAACCGTAAACTTTCTTCAGGTGAAAGCGGTTCGTCAGTTCTTTCCATAGCGTATCATTAAATGGATGTAGCAGCGCTGTAAGTACAACGCTGCTAATTTTTTTTACAAACAACATTATTGGCATAATGCAAGCTGGGCTATAGCCTGCTGTTTGCCCCACCTTGGGTTAAAACCTGCCGGTTGTTCTGCATTATACAGGCTAACGGCCTTTTCAAAAACAGGTTTAGCCTTGTCTTTACCACCACCGTATTGTGTAGGTGTGTTAAACAGGCTCATGCCCTGCAGGTAATATAACCTTGGATTGTTGGGGTTTAACTGCATGCCTTTTTGCAGTGTTGTGCTTGCTGTTACTCCATAGGTTGCATAACGTGTTGAAGGATCAACCATCATTTGCTGTGTGGCAGCCATATTACGCAATGCGCATATTTCTGATTTATCAGCATTAGATGCTGCTAATGGTTCGGCCTTATCTGTTAAGGCGTTTATTTTTTCGGCGTTAGCATCTTTGTCACCGCCAGGCATCCAGCCTGCTGTTGTTAGGGCAAGGGCAGCGTAATAATAAGGTTGCCATTGCGTTTTTTCAGCATCGCCAATTCTAACAAACATGTCAGAAAGCTTTTGAAGATCGGCAGTTGTTTTGGAAGAATCAAATAAGGCAAGGTTTTTTTGCATGGCAGCAGCGTACCTGTCGCTTTGTGCAAATGCAACCAGCATGGCGCTGCAAAAAAGAATGGAAAGCGTTATGCGTTTCATACATTGATAGTTTTAAGAATTGTTATTGTTGTGTTTTTTCGTTTTTTAATTTTATATACTCATCTTCAGCGGTGAAAATATTATTGCTGTGGTAAGCGTCAAAGTATTGAATAGCAAGGCCAAAACCCCAGCCAAGCATTGGCCATTTGGGCCAAAAATAACTCCAGGGCCCGGAAGAGAAGAACCAGATACCTACAAGAAAAGCGTTTACAAAAAAGTAAACAGTGCAGGTTTGTTTAAAGGCAGCCCTTCTTTTGGCTATTTTCCAAAGCGCTTCATCCTTTTGTTGTTCGGTATGCATATAGTTGATTTTTATTGGTGAAAACATGGTGAATTTTTTATTGTTTATAAAAAGTTTGTTTACGCTTTTTTGTTTTGTTCGTCTTTAAGTTTCTTCTTCAACTTTTCAAACTCTCTCTCTTCTGAGAATGCGCCGGTATTTAAATAAGCATCAAAATATTGAAAGATTATACCTACGCCCCAGCCCAACATCGGCCACGCAGGCCAGAAGTACGATTGCATGCCAGTAGTATAAAACCATATTCCTACAAGCAGGGCATTGATAACAAAGTATATCGCGACCGATAACTTAAATGCCGATCGTTTTTTTGCAATTTTCCACAAAGCATCATCCTGCACTTTATCCAGCATTTTTGCAATAAGTTTCAGGCTCTCCTGCGGTGATAATTCTTCTTCCTTTTGCTGATCATCCATGGTGGTTAGGTTTATGTTTTTAAAGTTCAAAAAGTTCACTGGTTCCAGAAGTTCATAAGTTCCTGTGTATTTTCAATTTTGTTTTTTTTAAATCCGGTATCGCAATCTTGCGCTCCTTAAACTCGTGAACCCGTGAACCTGTGAACTTCTGGAACCCGTTTTACAAGTTATTATTTATCGCGTCCTGCGTCCTGTCAACACCCCAGCTAATAAAACAACCGATGAAATAAAACCTTTTTGCCGGTGGTTCAACAGGCTGTTTTACCAGGCCGCTGAACGAATAATTGTATCCATATACTGCATCGTATCCCAACACATTAGTCATACTTGCAAACAACACTATAAATGATTTTGGATTTGTTTTGCCCAAACTGGGTATATATTCAGCGCTGAAATTAAGGCTGTTATATGGTTTGGTTAACCCCTGGTCTGCCAATTGATATTTGCCGTTGCTAAGCATAAAGTTGTAATAGGGCCTTCCTGTAGCCCAGGTGTAGGTTGCATTAACACCCATTTTCAGTTTAGTAAAAAAGCGCTTTGTTACTAACGATGCTGTATGTGTAGCCGCATAATTTGGCTGCAGCATTTCAGTATAATTAAGATAATTGCGTTTGGTGTCAATATAACTATAGCTTATCCAGTAGTCAACGTTCTTAATGGTTTTTTTATCCCGGAAAAATACATCTATTCCCTTCGCATACCCTGAACCGCTGTTGTTATAATTAAAATAATTGTAGCCGACAGGGATTGTTTTTATAAGGTCATCATACGTTTTATAATAGGCCTCCACGCGGAATATTCTTTGTGGGTTCATCAATTGATAATTGATGAGGTAATGCGTTGCTTTTGTAAATCCAACATTTTGTGAATAAAACAATTGTGTGTTCTCGGGTTTTTGAAAGAATTGCCCGTATGCGAGTGAAAATTGTGCATCCTTACTAACTTTATAGGCAAGAGAAATACGCGGGGCAACATCTGCTTTATTTATTACAGATGAATATTCAAACCGGGCGCCTATTTGCGCGGCTATTTCGTTGGTTAAATAAATACTTGTCTCAGCAAAAGTTGCGGTGTAATTGTCAATCAGCCTCCTCAATGTATCATTATAGGTAAACTTGTTTGCATTATACCAATACTCGCTTCCAAAACGCAATGTGCTTATACCCCAAAGTTTCTTTTCAAATACAACCCGTGCTTCTGAAAGATCTTGCCTGTTACCGATAGTAAAATTTTTATAATTCATCCAGTACTCATACGCGGGAAATTGTTTTGGTTTATTATTCTGGTCCTGCACCTGCTGTGTAATATCATCCTTGTTAGTGCTATAGCTTGCACCCAGGTTCATCCTCCAGCCCCTTCCCAAATTTTCTTTCCAGCTAAAATTGTTATACCAGTTAAGATTTTTTAATCCGAAAGCATTTTTTAAATAGGCGCTGTCAATATCGGGCCTGCGTAAACCTAAATTGCTGTACGCAAAAGTGGTATAATATTTTATCATTCCTCCGCTCTTTGTCTTTATCCTAAAATTCGCGTCCCCACTGTGAAATTGAGGTAAAATATAGTAATCAGGCGTTTGTTTTACTAAGCTAAAATATAACCCCACATTTACATAGTCATAACTAAAGCCCCAGGAAGATTTCTTATCTTTTGCCAATTGCTGTGTACCTGCCCCAACAACTATTGGAGATATGGAAGCATCTACTTCAGATTTTTCCGGCAGGTCAATAGATTCAAGCAATACTACCGATGACAATGCCTGGCCGTACATTGCAGAATATCCTCCTGTACTAAATACAGTTCCTTTAAAAAGAAATGGCGAAAACCTGCCGCGGCTGGCTATATCGGGCACACTGGAGAAATAAGGGTTGTTTACCAGGTTGCCATCAATAAATTGTTTTGTTTCATAACCTGCGCCACCGCGCACAAACAGGCCTTCCTGTTCACCAACCTGCTGTGTACCCGGCAGTGTTTTTAACGCGGCGGTTATATCAGCGTTTGAACCTGCGGTAGTTGCTACATCTATTGAACTTAAAACAGTACCCCTTTGCTTATCCCCTGCCGCAAACGAACCCGCAGTAACTGTTACCGCACGTAACTCGTCTAATTGTTCTTTTAAAGATATCTCAATAGTAATGGGTTCGTTTGCAATGTTTACGTTTTGATCATAAGTTTTAAAACCCATGCTGGTTATCTCAATAATGTGGGCGCCTTTTTCTGTTGTGGTAAATTTAAAATTGCCAAGCGAATCAGATGTAGCGCCATCATAGGTATCTTTTAATGTAATACTTGCGCTTGCAAGCGGCTTATTCCTGTTATCTTTTACCTTACCACTTATTGTTACCTGTGCATATAAAAAATGGGTGGCTATAATAAGTATTGTTAATAATGTTAGTTGCTTTTTCATAACACTTTGCTTTGATTACACAAACATAGAGTAGTTTATAAAATAAACCAAATTATTTATTAAATAAAAATCGGGAATGTGATGAGCGGATGAAAAAGGCGGTAAACGAAGGGATTTTGGAGGTAGGCGAGGTTGCCTGAACTGGGATTTGGGGGCAGCGGGGCTGATTAGATTTGACAACTTTTTGAAAGTTGTCAAATCTGCGGTGCGAAAAGGTGGCAAACTTATACGGCGTTATGCCCAATCGGGGCTACCTGTTTGTAGAAAAAAATATATGCCGCTGTTTTTTGGTGCCCCATCGGGGCTACCCCTCTTGTAAATGAATACGACCCTCCTAACAAGGGCATAAGAGGCTTTGTGTGGGAATTTAGACAACAAGTATAGCTTTTGGAAAATTTTAGAATTTTCCAAAGGCTTCAGGCAGCGGCTATGTGAATTATGAGTTTTTAAAAAGCCATCCGCGCTTTGAGGCGGCGTTTCTCAATTTTTTTGCTTTTTTGTCTATTTGATTATTCGGCAACCCTGTAAAATCTATAAAAGCATGGCCATCAAATGGGTCATTATTTTCTTCACAGTGCAGGTTTTCTGTTTCACATTCAACAGGTATTACAGCCATTACTCCAAATGATTTGTTTACCCCTGAACTTGTAAAATGTTCAAATGATGCTTTAGCCGAAAACTTATCCCCATTATAAACTGAAAGTTTATTTTCATCTTTGGGTGTAGGTTTAAATGCCTGCGAGGCAACAGAAAAAACTTGTGTTGAAATATTGCCGGCCTGCACAAACGAAGGGTGTACCTGCCTTAGCAATAATGTATTGTTATTCATCTAAGCTTTCAGTATAGTTAACAGCTTTTTATTTAATAATTGCCAATCCTCCCTTCGCTTCAGGTCCAGGGTTAGCTCTTCCACATTGTCATTGGTGTGATTAAGGGCCTGGTAAAATGCTTTTTTGCTTTCAAGATCAATATTAAGCGAAACATCGTGATCTCCGTTTATCCATTCTGCCTGTATCCCGCCATTTATGGTAGGGTATAGATATGGCAATGGCAAAGATGAATCATAAGAATTTTCAAAAACTACGGAGAACCATTGTATATCCTCTTTTTTTGGGGCGATACCCCCTCCATTTAACCAGCCATCCTGTAATAAAGAAATTTCATTTAACCTTTTAGCTATGTTCAAAGGGCCAGTGGCATTTCGGGGTATAATCCCTCCTGTAAAGGTTACCAGAACCTCTGCCGGCCCGTTTGTTTCAGGGGTCTCGTCCAATATAACACGGCCGTTTTCATATATGCCTTTAATAGTGCTGGGCATAAATATTATTTGTTGTAAAGTTAGCTAATTTTAGTTTCATCCCCGCACATCAGTATCGTTTTCCCGATGGCAGGAAAATGATTGGCAACCCTTTCTCTTAAGCTTTTTACTACGGGCTTATACATCGCCTAATTACCCGGCGTTATGCCCCATCGGGGCTACCTGTTTGTAGAAAATATATAAACGGAATATCGGGCAAGGAACAAGGAATCTTAAATTATGAACAAAAGAAAAATACAGGGTCACAGAGTTAAAGGAGTTATGGCACAGAGGGCACAGTACCGCCCGGGCGGTATTTCTCTGTGTACCTTTGTGAATTACCTCTGTGTTCTCTGTGGTAATGTATTTCCCCACCAAAGCCAGGAAATTTTAAATTAAAAATATATCCGTACAAAAACATTGTCATTGGTGTATAACTGTACGGACTAAATGCACCTTACCCTAATTTACCACCACTGCCGCCTTCATCATTGGATGAATTGAGCAATGATATGGGAAAGTTCCTACGGAGGTAAATGTCCTGGTATAGGTTTGCCCGGAAGCAATATTACCGCTGTTAAAACTCCCGTCGTCTGCGGTAACTGTGTGGGCAGTGTTATCATTGTTTGTCCAGGTAACCATTGTACCCGATGCTACTGAAAGGCTGGCTACAGAAAAACTAAAATTCTGGATATTTACTCTTGGGCCGTTCCCTGTATTATTCATTGATGAACCTCCCTTGCTGCAGGAATTAAAATTTACGATGCCCAGCATCACAATAACCAGCAGGGATAAGATGTGCTTTTTCATACAAGTGTTTAATAGAAAAACGCCTGGATCACCTTCTTTAGTTGCCTGGCATATTGATAAAATCAATATTAGGCTCTTATTTAACTTTTCTATTATTTAGAAAAAAGTGGATGACAATATAAAATAGCGCTTTGGATAAAGGAGGTTGGATTTGGGGACTTGATAGCAGAAAAGCTTTAAAATAACGTGAGTTCGGGATAAGAAAAAGATATTGTCCTGTAAGGAAAAAATATTGGTAACAGCGAATAAATTACTGTAAGGTGTGCCGGAGGTACACAATATATTGCATACCTCCGGCATGCTGTTATCTGATTGTATTTTTTCTACCAATATTTAGGTTCCGCTGGAACTTATTGAATTATAATTACTTACCCCGAACTCACGTTAAAATAAAAAGGCCGCTCCATTTGGAACAGCCCTGTATTAAAATTCGTACTTCGTACCTCTAACTTCGTACTTACTTTGTACCTCTAACTTCGTACTTATAACTTCTACTTATATTGCGGCATTAATCCTTTTGCCAGTTCAACCATTTTTTTAACACCATCATCAGGTAGGTTTCCTTTCTTAAATTCAGCAAGTACTTCAGGCAGTTTATTCTGCATTTCTAATAGGAAATGTTCCTCAAACGCTTTTACCTTTTTTACTGCTACTTCACGCAACAAACCCTGCGTACCAAGGTAAATAATAGCCACCTGCTTTTCTACTGAAAAGGGTGCGTATTGTGCCTGTTTAAGAATTTCCACGTTACGCGCACCTTTATCTATCACAAGTTTTGTAGCAGCATCAAGGTCGCCGCCAAACTTTGAGAAAGCTTCCATTTCGCGGTACAAGGCCTGATCAAGCTTAAGGGTACCTGCTACTTTTTTCATTGACTTTATCTGTGCATTACCACCTACGCGGCTCACGGAAATACCCACGTTAATAGCCGGGCGGATACCCGCGTTAAACAGGTTGCCTTCCAAAAATATCTGCCCGTCGGTGATGGAAATAACATTGGTAGGAATGTAGGCGGAAACGTCACCAGCTTGCGTTTCAATAATAGGCAACGCCGTTAGTGAACCACCACCCTTTGCAAGATGCTTTATTTGTTGGGGCAGGTCATTCATGTTTCTTGCCACCTCATCATCTGAGATAATTTTGGCAGCCCTTTCCAGCAAACGGCTGTGCAAATAGAATACGTCACCGGGATAAGCCTCGCGGCCAGGTGGCCTTCTCAGCAACAATGATACCTCGCGGTATGCCACAGCCTGTTTTGAAAGGTCATCATAGATAATAAGCGCAGGGCGGCCTGAATCGCGGAAAAACTCGCCAATGGCAGCGCCTGCAAACGGAGCGTAGAACTGCTGTGGGGCCGGGTCGGAGGCAGAAGCAGCCACTATAGTGGTATAAACCATTGCGCCATGATCCTGCAATGTTTTCATTACTCCTGCAACAGTTGATGCCTTTTGGCCAATTGCTACATATATACAATATACAGGTTTGCCTGCCTCGTAAAATTCCTTCTGGTTTATAATGGTGTCAATACAAATAGCAGTTTTACCGGTCTGGCGGTCGCCAATAACCAATTCACGCTGGCCACGGCCAATAGGTATCATGGCATCAATAGCCTTAATACCTGTTTGTAATGGTTCCTTTACCGGTTCGCGGTAAATAACACCGGGTGCTTTGCGTTCCAGCGGCATTTCGAATAACTCACCGGTTATAGGGCCATTACCATCAATCGGTTCGCCAAGGGTATTAATTACCCTGCCAACGAGGCCTTCGCCAACCTTGATAGAAGCTATCTGGCCTGTGCGTTTTGCTTTGGAGCCTTCCTTAATATCACCGCTTTCGCCCATCAATACCACACCAACATTGTCTTCTTCAAGGTTCAATGCAATGGCTTTGGTACCATTCTCAAAAACAACGAGTTCACCTGAGCGAACATTGTTAAGGCCATATATGCGGGCAATACCATCACCCACCTGTAATACCGTTCCAACTTCTTCCAGTTCAGCTGCCGAATTAAAGTTGCTTAATTGCTCCCTTAATATCGCTGAAATTTCGTCGGGTTTAATTTCTACCATATTTGTTTTATTTAGCAGCCCCCAGCCCCCGTCCGACCAGGTCGTCCGGGCGGGCCTAAAGGAGTGTTATGGAGGTTTAAAAAATATTTATTAAATTATTATTATTGCAAGGCAACTCTCGCCCCCTTTAGGGTTGGGGCTGCCTTGTTTACTACCTTATATTCCTTATATATACATTACCTATAAATTGCTTCTTAATATCTTTCAGGTCGCGCAATACACTTGCGTCAACAAGATTGTTATTAAACTCAAGTACAAAACCACCAATAAGGCTTTCATCAGTTTTAGTTTCAAGCTCTATGCTATCTATCCCGGACCCCTGCTTTACCTTATCTATAATAGTGTTTTTTAGTGAATCACCTATTACAACAGCGGTTGTAAGCTTTACTTTATGTATCCCTTTTATAGTATTGTACTGGTCAATAAAAGCGTTAACTATTTCAGGCAGGTCGCTTTCGCGGCCTTTGGCAATAAGCAGCTTATTAAACCCTTCTGTTATTGCGGTTACCTTGCCAGTTGTAATGGCGGTAAGAATGCTGTTCTTTTTATCGGCTTTAACTACAGGGCTGCGCAAAAGGTTCACAAAATCGCGGTTGCTTTTGCAAATCGCCTGCAAAAACTGCATATCTGCATATACCTTTTCCAACTGTCCTTTTTCTGTTGAAAGGCCAATCAAACTTTTTGCATACCGTGTTGCTAACCGTGGATTGGGCATAGTTTAAGTCAATTTTTTCTCCCCTTTAGGGGGAGTTAGAGGGGTGCTTAATTCATTTTCACAT